>Ga0308169_10001391_pt1 | contig 28504 bp, 23 predicted proteins | sample PhyBR1_2_FD_202139 | JGI IMG/M metagenome (GOLD analysis project Ga0308169, IMG submission 202139) | Phyllosphere microbial communities from UC Gill Tract Community Farm, Albany, California, United States - DLSLSB.R1 | ecosystem: Host-associated > Plants > Phyllosphere > Unclassified | place...
AGAACCGTACCCAACAAACCCAAAAGTGGCGCGACTGCACTTAAGGTTCCCAAGAAGTTGATATTTTTTTCCAGATAGCCAATTTCTTGTGATGCAGTCGTTTCCATTTGCGCACGGGCAAATTGTTCATTTTGATTTTTACTTTGGTAACCCGCCATAAAAATGCGCCCCAAAGTACTGCTTTGCAACGCTTGATCCTGCTGTAACTGCTGGATCACCACATCGGTATTTTGCGCTGGATTTAGCAGCAATGTCTTAGGCAAAATCATTGTTCTTTTTAACCGAATAAAGCGTTCAATCGTTATTGCTACGGTAAAAATTGAACACAGCACCAGGGGCAGCATAAGCCACCCACCCGCTTTGACTAATTCCCACATCTGTTTTTCCCCAATAAAAACAAAAAATTATTCTGCGAAACAAATATTTAATATACCGTCTAATTCGTCAAGGGAATGATATTGAATGACGAGTTTTCCCTTGCCTTGTTTATTATGATCAATTTTTACATCTGCACTAAAACGCTCTGCCAAACGCTGCGTCAATTGCTGAATATCTGGCGCAACTTCAGCTTTTGGTTTTTCTTGTTTTGGCGTATTTAAATCGCGCACCAGCTGTTCGGTTTGGCGTACAGATAAACTTTTTTCAATCACATGCTCTGCAACTTTAAGCTGGTCTTTGGCTTTTAAGGTCAGAATGGCACGTGCATGTCCCATATCCAGCAAACCTTGCTGCATGAAGTCTTTTACCGATTCAGCCAGCGTCAACAAACGCAATAAATTGCTGACCGTGGTACGCGCCTTACCCACGGTATCGGCAACTTCCTGATGACTTAAACCGAATTCCTCATGAAAACGCTGTAATGCCATGGCCTGATCAATCGGGTTTAAATCCTGACGCTGTATATTTTCAATCAAAGCCAGCGCAATCGCCACCTGATCATTCAAATCACGAACAATTGCAGGAACTTCAGTTAAACCCGCCAGTTGGGCTGCACGCCAGCGACGCTCACCGGCAATAATTTCATAGGGAAATTTTTCATCATCGATCGGACGAATCACAATCGGCTGCATCACCCCATGCTTTTCAATCGACGCGGCAAGTTCTTGAAGATCGTGTTCATGAATAAAACGGCGCGGTTGATATTCACCGCGTTTTAATAAATGAACATCAATCTGTTTGAGCTGACCATGATCTAAAGCTTGAGCTTCCATTTGTAATTTTTCTTTCTGGATCGACCCAAGCAAGGCATCCAGACCACGACCTTTAGCTAGTCCGCGTTTTTTTGTGGTCATGCGTTACTTCCTTTTTTCACTTTGCTTTTCTTTAACATTTCAGCCGCCAGATTCAGGTAAGCAACTGCGCCCTTCGAGCTTTTCTCAAAATAGATAATCGGCAAACCATGTGCAGGTGCTTCAGCCAAACGTACATTACGCGGAATCACCGTAGCATAGAGTTTTTTACCAAAATACTGTTCTAGCTCTTCCGACACATCACGGGTTAAAGCATTACGCGCATCGTACATGGTGCGCAGCACACCCACGATTTGCAGATCCGGGTTCAGCGCCTGCTGAATACGGTCAATCGTTTGGGTTAGATCAGCCAGACCTTCCAGCGCATAGTATTCACATTGCATCGGAATCAAAACGCCTTGCACGGCCGCCAGAGCATTCACCGTAATCAGACTCAAGCTGGGCGCACAGTCCACAATAATATAATCAAAAGAAGATTCTATTTCTTGCAATGCTTCACGTAAAATATATTCGCGACCATCCTGTTCGGCAATCGCAAGTTCCACACCGGCCAAATCGCGGTTCGCCCCGAGAACCTTATAACCCACTTCTGCTTTGCTAATTGCAGTTTCAATCGGCACTTCACCCAATAACACATCAGTGACCGAATACAGAAGATCATTTTTCTGGATACCAGACCCCATCGTGGCGTTGCCTTGTGAATCCATATCCACAAGTAAAACGCGCTTTTTCAAAACAGCTAACGATGCTGCCAAATTTACTGCGGTTGTGGTTTTACCTACGCCACCTTTTTGGTTCGCAATCGCAATAATTTGTGCCATGGTGACCCCAATCCTTCAAAAATTTAAATATGTTTCAATAAAAGCAAGTGACGTTGTTCGTCTAAACGCGGAACTTTAAGTTCAATAATCTCACAACTGAATTCATTTTTTAAAGTCTCAATTTCATCCGCTGGAATTAATCCTTTCATTGAAGCAATAATACTGTGCTCATGCATAAAAGGTTTAGAAGCGGCAACAAAATCGGTTAAAGAGGCAAATGCACGACTGGTAATGACATCGAACTGACCCAATTCCTGAATGCTTTCTTCATTTTCAACACGCGTTTGAACAGCAATCGCATTTGGTAATTTTAGATCGGCAATAAACTGTTTCAGGAAGCGAATCTTTTTGCCATTGGAATCCAGCAATACACACTGACGCTCAGGCTGACATAATGCAATGATCATGCCCGGCATACCTCCGCCTGTCCCGATGTCCAGCAAACGGCCTTGAGGTAAATCTTTCAAAATACTCAAGCTATCCAGCAAATGCTTCACCAGCATTTCTTTTGGATCACGAATGGCGGTCAAGTTATATGCTTTATTCCACAGCACCAAAGCATCCTGGTATTGGAGTAATAAATTTAAAGCTTCATCGCTTAGCTCCAAACCCAAAGCTTGACTACCCTGCTTAAGTTCTTTGAAAAACTGGTGCATATTCAAAAACGTCTCGAAAAGTTAATGGAAGTATACCGATTTATACAATAAGTCACAGTAGCTTGTGCTTAGTGAATATTCACTTAGTTATACAAGCCCTGCTTAATTTGTTGATCCAGTACATTTAATCGCTCAGGAGTGCCAACATCCACCCAAACACCCTGCATTTTAGAAGCAGAAATTTGCTGCTCAAGCATCGCTTGTTTTAACAACGGTGCAAGTGGTCGTTTGCCGTTTTCCAAGCCTTTAAATATTTTAGGATGAATCACTGCAACTCCACTATAAGTCAGGGCTTCACCCGGATGCGCTTGATCAAAGGTATATGCTCGACCATTCGCCAGAATAAAGTCACCCTCCGGATGCTGCGCTGGGTTATCCACCAGAACCAGATGAGCAAGTTCATCCTGTAATTTCACCTTTAATAAAGGGGCAAAATCCATGGTGGTCCAGACATCACCATTCACCAGAATAAATGGCTGCTCCCCTAAAAGCGGTAAGGCATTAATAATACCACCTGCAGTTTCCAACCCTTCACCTTCATGTGACCACAAGATTTTGACGCCAAACGCTGAACCATCACCCAAAGCCTGGGCCAGCTTTTCACCTAACCAGGCCGTATTGATCACAATCTCAGTAACACCAATCTTTTGCAATTTTTCAATATGCCAGACAATCAGTGGTTTTCCACCCACTTCCAGCAAGGGTTTTGGCGTATGCAGAGTCAGTGGACGCATGCGGTTACCGAGTCCCGCAGCAAGAATCATGGCTTTCATTTATGCAGCAACCTCATAACGTCCGTATTTGGCTTCAAATTTCGGCATGACTTTAGCCTGAATAAACTGCATAAACGGTTGTAGTTCTGCATAAGGCTTGCTTTCTTCTAGTAAATACCACATCACACGTGGTAAATCCTTGAGATAACCTGATTTGCCATCACGCTCAAACAGACGCACAAAAATGCCCAAAATTTTAATATGACGCTGAATCGCCATCATGTCGGCATCTTTTTTAAACTGTTCAAAATCGCGATCCTGCTTTGCAGATTCAGGCAACAGGTCATAGAAGGTTTTAAACCATGTATAAACGCGATCTGCATTCCACTGCACATAGGCATCACGGGTAATTGAAATCAGGTCATAGGTATCGGCGCCAATCACAGCATCCTGAAAATCAATCACGCCCAGATCAGTTTCACCTTCAATTTTCATCAGGTTACGACTATGAAAATCACGATGCACAATGACTTGCGGCTGTGCCAGTGCAGCGTTGGCTAAAATGGCAAAACTGCGCTTGATTAAGGCACTTTCCTCTGCTGTCGGTTGAATGTGCAGCGAAGGCAGCATCCAGCCAGTCAGCAGCTCCATTTCAGAAATCAGCTTTTCATAGGAATAATTCGGAAAATGATTTGTTCCATCAATCGCTTGTAATTGAATCAGCTGTTTGAAACTTTGCTCATAATAACTGTCTACCGTTTGCTCATTTAGCAATGTCGAGAGTAGAACATCGCCAAAATCTTCCAACAACAGGAAGCCGAGTTCCAGGTCTTTGGCAACAATATGCGGTACCCGCACACCATTCTTATCAAAAAATTCATCGATCGTCACAAAAGGCCCACAATCTTCTTTTTCTGGTGGTGCATCCATAAGCATAAATGTTTTATTATTCAATTTGATTCGTGCATAACGACGGAAGCTTGCATCGCCTGCCAAAAAATGAGTCTCAAATTGATCTGAACCAAGTACAGATGTAATCCATGTTTGTATCAATTGTTCACGTTGTGTATTCATTTGCGATAAATTCTAATACAGGCTGAGTTTTTAAAGTGCTAAGTGTAGCCACTTATCAACTTTTTCTCTATGATGCGAGGATAATTAATTGCGATTAAGCATACTTGGTTAATGATACAAATGAAGCATCAGTTTAAATTTAATCCTTTAGCGACTGCTATTTTGACCCTTTTATGTGGCAGCTCGATCTCAAGCTATGCTGAATCCACAATTCCAGCTTCGACTGTCGACAACCAAAAAATGAAAGACAGTATCCAGGAGTCGTATCCTGGACAACAATTTTTTGAACAATACTATGTTGATAAATCAGCACCGGAAGCTCAACAACGCCAAGGACAGTATTTAAGCTCTGCTTACTGTCAAGGTGCCTGGATTACCCCGATTAGCCCAGAGACTAAAGCTGTAGATCCAGAAAATGCCACCTCTACAGTAACTGCGGATTATGGTCATTATGATCCGAGTGGTGATTCAGTTCTTGAAGGCAATGTATTGATTGACCAACAAGGTCGACAAATTCGCGCTGATAAAATTACCATCGACCAAACTCAGACCTATGCCAATGCACAAGGTCGTGTGCAAATGGCACAAGCGGGCTTGCTGTCACAAAGTGACCAGATCAATTACAACTTAAAGACCCAGCAAGGCGATTTAAATAACAGCTTCTATATTTCTGAAGAGCAGCATGCGCATGGCCGTGCAGAAAAAATAGCACGTACTGCTGAAAATATTGTGGTGATGAACAATGCCACCTACACCACCTGTCCACCCGATGAAAAGCCAGGCTGGAAAATTCAGGCAGATAAAATTACCTTAAACAAGGAAAGCGGACGCGGTGAAACACGCGGCACCAAACTCTATGTCAAAGAAGTTCCAGTCCTTGCCGTGCCTTATTTCAACTTCCCGATTGATGACCGCCGTACCACAGGTATTTTAACCCCAAGTTTCGGCTTTTCGAATGATGGTGGTTTAGAGCTTGCTGTCCCTGTTTATTTAAACCTGGCACCTAATTACGATGCGACCGTCACGCCACGGTATATAGCCAGCCGCGGTGCAATGCTTGAAGGCGAATTCCGCTATTTAACGGAAAATTTCGGCTCTGGTATGTTTTGGGGCGGTTATTTAGCTTCAGATGGCGAATATAACGACCAAGACCGTAAAGCTTTACAATTTTTACATAACTGGCAAATTAACAATCAGTTTTCAACCAATCTTGAATACAACTACGTTTCAGATAAAGACTATTTTTCCGATTTAAATAACAACCCAAATTCTAAAACCACGCTAAACTTGCGCCGTGCCTGGGAACTTAATTACGGCAACGGCATTCCCGGTCTTAGAGCCCAGTTAAAAGTAGAAGATTTCCAGACTGTCGACAAATCCGTTTCCGATCAGGATCGTCCTTACGCACGTTTGCCACAATTTTTACTCAACTATACCGCTGGTGACCCGCAAGGCTTACAGTTCGAATTTGACCATGATACGGCTTATTTCAAAAAAGATATTAATGCTGCCAATTTAACGAACAATACCTCTTACGAACCAAGCGGCACCCGAATTTATAATGATTTTTCGGTACGTTATAATTATCGCAATCCGTGGTCATTTGTCATTCCGGAAGTATCACTACGTAATGTAAATACTTTCTATGACAAAGCTACTCAACAAGTGATTAATCAACAAAGTCAGACCAATTCTTCAAGTGAAAATCAATCCGTTACCATTCCTGAATTCACTTTAGATACAGGTTTAATCTTTGAAAAAGAAGGCAAGTATCTACAAACACTTACTCCTCGCGCCTTCTATGCATATGCGCCCTATAAAAATCAGGATGGTCACCCAAACTTTGACTCGGCTCCTGCCTCCATCAATTACGATCAGTTATTTAACTCTCGCCGCTTCTATGGACATGACCGTTTAGAAGATAATAATTTCTTATCTTTAGGTCTAAGTTATAGTTTATTTGATGAAATTGGTCTGGAACGCTTAAAAACCAGCGTGGGTCAAAGCTTCTTTTTCGAAGATCGCCGGGTAACCCTAGAGAATGAAACTGACCAGTTTGATACTGAACGTAGAACCGGGCCTATTTTAAGCGTATCGAGTCAGCTATCACAGAACTTTACCATTGGCGCAAATTCTGCCTGGATGTCAAATGGTGACAATGCGCAGCGCGATCTGCAACTGTATTACACTGGGAATGAAGGTAACCTTTATAATCTGGGTTATTTCTATCGCAAAGACATTCCGAACCGTCAAGACCAGTATGACCAGGTTGTCGCCTCATTCATTCAGCCTGTAGCAAATAACTGGCGTATTTTAGGTCATGCTCAGTATGATCTGGACAATAACGTCGCTCGCGAGTATTTGCTCGGTGTAAATTATGAGTCATGTTGCTGGGGCATTTCGGTCTATGGCCGTTCTTACTATAATGACCTGGACAATGTGAATGATGAAGGTGTTTCACCAAAACGTGCCATTATGGCTGAAATTAGTCTGAAAGGTTTAGGCGGCTTCAACAACAAGCTTTCATCTTTACTAGAAAACCGTATTCTAGGTTTCAATAATATTAATCAATCTTGGACACAACGTTAATGAAGACAAAACAGTTAAAACATTTTTTTAAAGCGACTGCTCTTGCTTTAGTCCTATCTTCATCAATGACTACATTTGCGCAACCCTCAGACGAAGTGGTGGCCTTGGTTGATAACAGTGTCATTTTAAAAAGTGATTTAGAACAAAGTATTGCCGAACTCAAACATCAGCTGGAAGCACAAAAAAAACCAGTTCCACCCGAACAGTACTTACAGCAACAGGCCCTTGACCAGCTAATTATCCGTCAGGCGCAGCTTGAACAAGTTAAACGCTACAACATCAAACCCAATGAAAAAGAACTGAATGAAGCTGTGCTCAAGGTCGCCGGCCAATCTGGCAGCAAGAGTTTAGAAGCATTTCAGCAAAAGCTAGATGCTATTGCACCAGGAACCTATGAATCCTTGCGTAACCGCATTGCAGAAGATTTAGCGATTAATCGCTTGCGTCAACAAATTGTGATGTCCCGCATTAAAATTAGTGATCAGGATGTGGAAAATTTCCTGAAAACTCCGCAAGGTCAAGCCGCTTTAGGCAGCCAGGCGCATGTTATTCATGTTCGTGTATCGGGTAATGATCAAGCAGCCTTAGAAAAAACAGCAAAACTGGTCAAAGCTGAACTGAATAGCAGTAATGATGTTAAAGCAATTGACCAAAAATTTACCACCAAGGCTGTAAAGGTAGAAAGCGCAGATATGGGCTTTAGAAGCCTGTCTGATATTCCTGCTGAACTGGCTGCCCGGGTAAGCACACTGCAAGCAGGTCAGACTACAGACTTGATTCCGGTTCGTGATGGCATTCATGTTTTAAAATTGATTGAACGCAAAGGTGGTGACCAAAAAGCGATTGTCTCGCAATATCAGGTACGTCACATTCTGATTCAACCTTCTGAAGTTGTTAGTCCGGAAAATGCCAAACAACAAATCGACAGCATCTACAGCCGCTTAAAAGCGGGTGAAGATTTTGCCGTATTGGCCTCAACTTTTTCCAATGATCCCGGTTCTGCTCGTGATGGCGGCAGTTTAGGCTGGGTGAGTCCGGGTGTCATGGTGCCTGAGTTCGAGGCACAAATGAAGAATACCCCTACAGGTCAAATCAGTGCGCCTTTCCAGACTCAATTTGGCTGGCATATTCTTCAAGTGACTGATACACGCCAGCAAGATATGACACGTGAATATCAGCAACGTATGGCTCGTCAGATTCTAGGTGAACGCCAGTTTGACGCTGAACTTGATAGCTGGTTACGTGAAATTCGCAGCAATGCTTTTGTTGAAATCAAAGACCCTAGTCTGGACCGTAAAAAAAACAAATAATCCTCAAATGATTTGAGCCAAAAAAAACCAGTTGTTTAAGCAACTGGTTTTTTATTAGCTCTAAGAAAGCTCATGTTATTAATTTACTTTTTATAAAATAAAAAAAGCCTCTCATTAAGAGAGACTTTTAAGAATCAACAATTAACGATTATTTTCGTCATCTTGAGAATCTTCAAATTTTGTTTCGCCTTCAAAGCCTGGGTTTGATTGACCACCGAAGCCACCTTGACCACCGAAGCCACCTTGACCACCGAAGCCACCAGCTTGGCCACCGAAGCCACCAGCCTGACCGCCGAAACCACCTTGGCTACCAAAACCACCTTGACCACCGAAGCCGCCTTGACCGCCAAAGCCACCTTGACCACCGAAGCCGCCTTGACCGCCGAAGCCACCTTGAGGTTGACCACCACCAAAGCCACCAGCGCCTTGAGCACCAGCAGGAGCACCAGCAGGACGTGGATTACGTGCAGGAACAACTGTAGAAATTGCGTGTTTGTAAACCATTTGGCTTACAGTGTTTTTTAATAAAACAACATATTGGTCAAATGATTCAATATGACCTTGTAATTTAATACCATTCACAAGGAAGATAGAAACAGGAATACGTTCCTTACGGAGAGAATTTAAGAACGGATCTTGTAAAGTTTGACCTTTAGACATGTTATAACTCCAAAAAAATTAAAATCAGCGCAAAAAACTATCTTTATTTCTCAATAAAAATTATAAAAAAGATAGTTACTAAATTTTGCTTTATCCGTAACACTTTCGCAAGTCTTCTTGGGCCTGCTTGACCGTCAAATATGTTTTAAATTTATGCGATTCTTGCAAAGATCTTAACCATGTATATTGACGTTTTGCCAGTTGTCGTGTTGCGAATAAAGACTTATCCTCCATTTCTCGTTGTTTTTCGACACTTTGGTCACTTTTTTGTATAAATTCTAGAGCTTGTCGATAGCCAACTGAGCGCATGGAAGGTAAATTATCATTTAAATCGTATTTTTCAATCAGTCCTTCTACTTCATGTAAAAATCCGATATCCCACATAGTTTTTAGGCGCAATTCGATACGCTTATGTAATTCTACACGATCAGGCAATAAAGCATGATTATGAAATGTGTAACGGTATGGTACATTTTTTGGTTGTTCAGCTTGTAGTTTTGTAATTGGCTGTCCAGTCAGCTTAAATACTTCTAAAGCACGGATAATGCGTTGTTTATCGCTGACTTTAAATTTCTGCCCGGCTAAGGGATCTACCACACATAATTCTTCATAAACGGCCTGCCAACCCTGTTGCTCGGCTTTCGCTTCAATTTCAGCACGTACCGCATAGTCTGCACTCGGTAAATTACTCGATAATCCTTCCAATAAAGCTTTGAAATACAGCATAGTACCACCTACCAGAATAGGGGTTTTACCACGTGCATGAATATCATCAATTAGCACGCAGGCATCTTCTACAAACTGTGCTGCCGAATACACTTCCAGAGGGGTGATAATATCGATCAGATGGTGCGGATAGCGTGCCTGTTCGTCTTTGGTCGGTTTAGCGGTACCAATGTCCATATCTTGATAAACCAGCGCAGAATCGACAGAGATCAGCTCAAAATGGCCTTGCTCATACAGCTCACATGCCAAAGCGGTTTTACCACTTGCAGTTGGTCCCATTAAATTGATGACCGGCAATTGATTTGACATGTACAACTACTCTCCTCGAGCAAAAAGTTTATCTAATTGTGAAAGTGGAAATGCACGCCAGGTTGGGCGACCATGATTACACTGACTGGCAAATTCGGTCTGTTCCATTTGGCGCAGTAAAGCATTCATTTCTGAAAGACTTAAAATACGGTGCGCACGAACTGCGCCATGACAAGCCATGCCTGCTAAAATCTGGTCACGCTTTTGCAGCAATCCCCGCGCTTCATCACTCGGATCTAAATCATTCAGCAATTCAGGCACCAAAGCTGCAAAATCCGCCTTGTGTAAAATAGCGGGCACACCACGCACAATCACCTGTTCATCGCCATACTGGTCAATTTCCAGACCCAGACGCGCCAGCTGGTCTTTCAGCTCATCCACCCGCATGGCCTGCATACGGCTAATACTAATTACTTTAGGAATCAGCAGTTGCTGCGATGTCCAGAATTCAGGCTTGTCCCATGCAGCTTTCATTTGCTGTAATACAATGCGTTCATGCGCGGCATGCATATCGACAATAATCAGGCCTTCAGTGTTTTGCGCCAGAATATAAATACCATGCAGTTGCGCAATCGCAATACCGAGTGGATGTTCATCGACGTGAGTAACTGTACTTTGTTCAAATTGATTCAACGCTGCATCTGCGATCGATGATGTTGATTCACGTAATGGCGCCAAATAGCTTTGCAAAGCATTATTTAGCTGCTGTGAGCCGTTATAGCGACCTTGCGACGGCGATGCAGCATAGTGCATCGTTTGCGGACTGCTGGCATTAAAATCACTGAGTAAATCTGTAGAAATTTGTGCTTCCGGTTGCGGCGTATACGCATCTATCGCTTTATGCAGTTGAAATTGTTCTTGATAACGAGGTTGCGACTGTGCAGGTGCAATTTGGTTTGTTTCATCTGTTTTCATTGCTGAAGCCAGTTCAGCGGTAGCGGTTTGAAATTGAGACAGCTTTTCTTTAGCAAAATGACGTACAAATTCATGTACTTCACGCTGATTTAAAAAACGGATTTCGTGTTTGGTGGGATGTACATTGACATCAATATTTTCAGGATCAACCTCTAAAAACAGCAAATAAGCCGGATGCTGATGACCATGCAAAATGCCATCATAAGCCATACGCAAGGCATGTGAGATGGTCTTGTCTTTTACAATCCGCCCGTTCACATAAACATATTGCAAATCAGCCTGCGCACGCGCATCAGAAGGATGCCCCAACCATCCCGATAAGCGCATGTTGATACTGTCAGCATCGATCCAGTACGCATTTTCGGTAAATTGTCGACCCAACAGTTGCTGTACACGCTGAAAACGCAGCTCCCCGCTATCAGCAACCGGCAAATTCAAGCGAATATTATCGTTATGTTCTAAAACGAAACGGATATCAAAATGAGTTAAGGCCAGACGGCGAACGACTTCTTCAATATGCCCAAATTCAGTGCCCTGTTTTTTTAAGAACTTGCGACGTGCCGGCACATTAAAGAATAAATCCTGCACCCGAATATGAGTGCCTTTTCGCGCTGCAACAGCTTGAATTTCCTGATGATCAAAAGCGGTTCCGTTTACCTCAACCTGATAGCCAACCCCGTCATCGTTTTGACTGCTGCATAAAGTTAAACGTGAAACCGCAGCAATCGAGGCCAAGGCTTCACCACGAAAGCCCAAGCTAACAATGGCATGTAAATCATCTGCCATCTGGATTTTACTGGTGGCATGCCGCATGACGGCCAAAGCCAAATCATCAGGATGAACCCCATGACCATTGTCAATGATTTCAATTAGGGTACTGCCACCCTGTTCAACACGAATAATAAGTTCAGTCGCACCTGCATCAATTGAATTTTCTAATAATTCTTTGACTACTGATGCTGGACGTTCAATCACTTCACCTGCGGCAATCTGGTTCGCCAGTGCAGGATTCAGGGTATGAATACGACGTTCGCTTAAATCATCACGCATTGTTAAAATGACTCTCTAATGCTTGGTTTAATGCGGCTGACGAGAAACTTAAACTTGCTGTACGCGTCAGCTCATCTTCAGACTTTTCAATGTTGATAATCAGGTCAGGCTGGGGAATTTCATCACCACCTTTGGAAGGCCATTCAAACAAAAATAGTGCATTCGGGGTTTCCAGATAATCACGGATACCCATCAGTTCAAGTTCATAAGGGTCATTTAAGCGGTATAAATCAAAATGAAAGATATCTTTACCTTGAATATTATACGGTTCAACCAAAGTATAAGTCGGGCTTTTAACCGCCCCTTGATGACCTAAACTTTGCAAAAAATAGCGTGTTAGTGTGGTTTTACCTGCCCCTAAATCGCCAATTAGATACATTACACCTGTAGTAAAATGCTGCGCCAAAACCTGTGCTAAATTTTGGGTATCCTCTTCATTGTTTAAAGCCAAATTAAATGAATACTGCATATTACTCACGACATGATTCCAAAGAACAATTATGATAGCATCGCACCGCTTTATTGCCCATGCTCACCCTTCTAAATGTGTAACTTTTACTACATTTCATTTTAAATCGCATTGATTTCCATGCACAACAGATTGATCGACGACAAAGCACATGACCAGCACTGAATTTATTCCGCCCATGATTGATGGCGTAAGCGCAAGTAAAGTTTTTTTGCCCAAAACCGCGCCTACATCGAACAGTGTCTATCAATATCTGTGTCAGCAATTTCCGCATATTGAAGCTGCTGAATGGCAACAACGTTTTGCGGATGGTTTAATTTATGATGCATCGGGCAATGTCTTAACGGCTGATGCGGCCTATATTGAAAATAGTCATGTGTTCTATTACCGATTTTTGGCCCATGAAATACCGGTTCCTTTTGAACATGAAGTTTTGTTTGAAAATGAACATTTGCTGGTCATCGACAAACCACATTTTTTAACCATCAGCCCGACCGGTCAATATGTGCAAGAAACACTGCTGGTGCGATTAAAAAAACAGACCGGAAATGAAAGTTTAACACCAATTCATCGACTCGACCGCGAAACTGCTGGCGTGGTTCTATTTTCTAAACAGGTTTGTACACGGGCAGTTTATCAGGAGATGTTTGCCAAACGTGAGGTCAAAAAAACCTATCACGCTATTGCGCCATTTCATGCCGATTTAACATTTCCTTGCTATACACGTTGTCGAATGGAAAAAGGACATCCGTTCTATACCATGCAAGTGGTTGATGGAGAGGTAAATAGTGAAACAGAAATTGATTTACTTGAACATGATGCCGTATGGGCAAAATATGAGCTGAGACCAACCACCGGCAAGCAGCATCAACTGCGAGTGCATTTAAACAGTCTGGGCATTGCCATTAAAAATGATCCCTTTTACCCCGTGGTACAACATAAAAGGGAAGATGATTTTTCTGCACCACTACAACTATTAGCCAAGCATATTGCATTTACTGATCCGGTTAGCAGACACCCGATGAGATTTTCATCTCATTTCGACCTGACATTGTAATATGCTTGTCATTACAAAATATTTTGGTAAATAGAGTGTATGAATATTGAAATTACACTCAATTTGATTAAAATAAATGCTGAAAAGTTAAGTAATTAGACGTATTTAAAAAATCATGAGAAAAACCGAAGTTTATCAAATACGACTTGATTCCCAAGAAAAGAAACATGCTTTTGCAGTGTTTAAACAATTGGGCATTACCCCAGCACAAGCAGTTCGACTGTTTTTCAAACAAGTTGTTTTAACAAAATCTATTCCATTTTCTATTGAAAATCAAAATATTAACCTTGACCAACTGAATAAAATCCGTAAATTAAAACAACAGCAAACAGATTTGAATTTGCCAGTAGATCAAGCCATGAATTTTGATCAGGAATTTGCTCTAGACGATGATCATTTGGACTTGTTTGAAGAGCTGAATGCCATTTTGGGCGAAAGTGACAAAACTTAACAGTGTTGCATTTACAAACAAAATTTTGAAAAAATCTTAAATAAACTTAGGTATGCTTCATGCAAAGACAATAAAAAGGCATGGAGTATCGTATGATCGTAAGACGCGCAACTTTAGAAGATTTACATCCCCTTGCCGTTTTATTTGATGAATATCGCCAATTTTATGGTGCTTCTTCTAATCTGGATTTATCTTATCAATTCTTAAAACAACGTTTTGAAAATCAGGAAAGCGTTATTTTTATTCATGTGAAAGATGATGTTTTCACCGGTTTTATTTTGCTGTATTTAGGTTTTTCTTCAGTGGCCTGTTCTATCTATTATATTCTGGATGACGTGTACGTCACCCCAGCTTATCGTCGCCAGGGTTCTGCCAAACAGCTCATAGATACCGCGATTTTATTTGCACGTCATGAAAATGCGCAACGCATTAGCTTACAGACACAAAAAAATAATTATCACTCCCATCAGCTTTATGAGCAAATGGGCTTTGTCAAAGATACCGAATTCCAAACCTATCATTGCTTCCTCAGATAACGATTAAAGCGTCATTCGAGTCTTAGCTAATTCTACTTCTGCTGCGTTAAGATAAATCCATTGCCCCTGCTGTAAATTGTCCAGCGTCAAAGCCCCAATTTGCTGACGATGCAATCGTTCAACTTTATTGCCCACTGCAGCCAGCATTCGCTTCACCTGATGATAGACACCCTGATGAATAGCAAACTGTAATTCATTTTCTGATAGCAATACGATATCTGTGGCTGCAAAAATACCTGATTCATTACGCAATTCCACACCCTGCTCTAACTGCTGAATTTGCTCTGCTGTCACAGGATCAGCTGTGTGCATGCGATAGACTTTGGCCACATGTTTTTTAGGATGCGTTAGCGCTTGCAGAAACTGTCCGTCATCTGTCAACAATAATAGCCCGCTGGTGTCCTGATCCAGACGGCCAACACATTGTAGGCCCCGGTTCATCAACACATCATCAAATAAATCAAACACACTAAAATGATGAGTGGCCTGATGTGAACACTCATAACCTTGCGGCTTGTTTAAGGCGATATAAACTTTCTCCCGATATTCAAAAGTTTCGCCATAGACGGAAAAATGAAGTCCATTTAAATCCAGTTTATGCTTCGGGTTGGTGATGACCTCATCCTGAATGATTACAGCACCATTTTTAATCAGCTGCTGGCAATGTTTACGCGAACCAAAACCCTGCGATTGCAACATTTTTTCCAACAACATAGATCAACCCTTTTACTCTCACGAAATGCGCATTCTATACCGAAATGCAGACTAATTTTATTGTTCACTTTGCTTTTAGATCAATCTGAGCTCAAAACCTTATACAATAGTGATTATTGTTAATCCTCTCCCTGTGAATAATGTCCCATCTAGATTTAAACCTGATTGTCCTGCTGGCGTTATTAGCCTGCGGTATCTTTAGTCATAATAGTGCAGTCACGATTGCCGCTGGAGTTTTAATTGTTTTTCGCATAACTCCGCTGAGTGAATATTTTCCTTACCTACAACAGCATGGTTTAAATATTGGCATTATTATTTTAACTATTGGCGTTCTCACGCCGATTGCTAGTGGCAAAATTCCTGGCGATGCCATTTTAAAATCCTTTATGAGCTGGAAATCCTTACTTGCCATTGCGATTGGCATACTGGTCGCATGGCTGGGTGGACGCGGAGTTAAACTGATGAGCAATCAACCGGATGTGGTCGCAGGATTGCTGATTGGAACGGTTGCAGGTGTTGCTGTCTTACGTGGCGTTCCTGTCGGTCCTTTGATCGCTGCTGGAATATTGACTTTGTTTATCGGTCATTCTTGAATTTTTAATCTTAAGCCTGACAACTGGTGCTTGGCAGGCTTGATCTGCACGATTTATTCAGCTTTTTGAAATAAAATTCTGGTTAAAAGCATACCAATCAGCGACAGGCTGGCCATTAAAATTCCTACACAAATCCATCCACCTGTAGCCAGTACAATTGAGGCAATCAAAGGTGGCAATAGAAATTGCGAGGTGGCCGAAAATTGCAGGACTAGCCCGATTGTAGTGGTAATGGCAATGGGCTTTGCGGAAAAATTTAATACCTGAGAAAACACGACCGCTGCGACTAAACCACCAAATAATGAAAAGCTCAAAACCAATATAAATTGCAAAATAAAGGGCAAGAATTCGCGTAACAGATAAAAACTCAGGGCACAGACCATTAAAGTGGTAAAACCGGTTTGGACTAAAGTTTGAGGCCGAAAACCACGATGTAACAGTAAGCCACATACAAAGGTGCCAACAGCATTGGCTATCGCTACAATTGCCGTTAAGGCTCCTGCCACGGCTAAAGGAATATGATATTGCTGATAAATGCTGGGCAAAAATCCCACCAGACTCAACCATTGTCCGGCATATACACCAAAAATGGCGGCCAAAATCCAGGCTGGAGGATGTTTCAAAGTCAGTTTAATTAAATCAAAAACTGCAACCGACTGAGTATGGGTCTGCACTGCGGGAATAACCCTGTAAATCACAGCTGCCAAAGCAAGTGATAATCCTCCGAAACACATCCAAACCCCGTGCCAGCCCATACTATTGATCAGGAATGGCGTACACAGCAAGCCTATTCCCATTCCCGCTCCCATGTAGGCGCTCCACAGCCCCATCTTGGCTTGTAACTGCTCGACCGGAACCAATTGGCGGATAAAAGCAGGACCACTTAAGGTAATCAGTAAAAATCCGAAACCTTCAACCACACGCAGTGCCAACAAGCCCGGGAATGCCTGCACAAAACCACCAGTGAAACTGGCGAATGCGAGTAAGCTCAAGCCCAATAGTACACAGCATTTTAAGCCAATTTTAGCGGTATAACTGCCCAGCACGAGTGCCATACACATGTCTGCAACTTGAACCACGGACAATAAAAAACCGGCTTGCACCAGACTGATACCTAACTCGGCTTGCAGGACAGGAACCGCAGGTGGCAACTTGCCGACATGCATGGCAGCGACAAATCCTGCTGCAATAATCCATAAATCTTTGCTAAGCCAATGCGCGGAACTCACAACCCTTCTCCTTCGGCGATTCCAGCGCTAGCCTAGCAAGAATAAAAACGATTATTTATCGTTGATTTAGATAAGATAAGAGCTGAGAACAATCAATCTATATTGACTCAGGTCATGAAAAAATTCCGTCTAAAACTGTGAACTTGTGGAAAATTCAGCACATCCTTTTTAAGCAGAATAATACTGATTACGCTTTTGCGAAAATTTAGCCAATTGCTTTAAGAAACCTTCAAAGTAACTTTTCTCTTTTTCTTCTGTACGATAACCGGCATACAAAGTACGACGTAAACCTGTAACAGAGACACAATCTAAACGGCGTGAAGTGACCCAACCTTTTTGCTCATATTCATTCACCACCCAGTCTGGAAGTGCTGCAATCCCCCGTCCACTGGCCACCAGCTGAATCAACATTTGAGTTAAATCTGTGGTGCGTACGTGCTTCGGTTGAATATTTGCCGGAATAAATAGTTTCGCCATGATGTCCAGACGGTGCTTATCCACCGGATAAGTAATTAAGGTTTCCTCAGCCAACTCTTGTACGGTAATACGTTCTGCACGAACCAGCGGATGGGTATTGGATAACACCAGACGGGATTCATATTCAAAAATCGGGAAATATTCGATGCCTTTTAACGCAATAGGATCCGCGGTAATCAACAGGTCAAATTCCGCATTTTGCAGCAGTTCATGCGGATTGGCTTCAAAACCTGAAGCAAAATCCAGGTCTACATCCGGATACAAATGACGATATTGATTGAGCAGCGGCATTAACCAGTCAAAACAGCTATGACATTCTGACGAGAAAATGATACGCCCCGTCTGGCCATGCACAATACGGGTAATATCGGATTGGGTAATCTGGATCTGTGGGAGTACATCATCAGCCAATTTGAGCAAACGCTGTCCCACGTTAGAAAAAGTCACCGGGCGACTACGACGATTCACCACCTCTACCCCATACCAGTGATCCAGTTCTTTCAGTTGATGAGAAATGGCAGATGGTGTTAAACAAAGATCATTGGCTGCAGCCACCAGTGAACCATGTTCACGTAATGCAGTTAAAGTTTTGAGATGACGAATTTCTAACATGAGCAAAGACCACAAACATCGTTATCCAATCACACAAGCCACCGATCTGTGCCCTAGGTGATGAGAAATAAATAGATTAGTAAATGAATTTATCTCATCTTAACATTAAATTAATTATTTTTTTTCATGTTTTGTTTGATTTGACGATGTTTTCAACCGAAATAATCTTCATTTAGGACAACCTCATGGCTATGACTTCCCATATTTTGGGCCATCCACATATAAGAGGAAAACGTGCATTTAAGTGTGCGTAAGAAAACTACTGAAAAGATGAAATCACGCCAACCAAATTTTTAATAAAAGCTCAAGCGGTTGCAGCTCGCAATTGGCCAGCTCAAATTGATATAGGGCTTTCTTTTAGGTGTAGGCGATTTCTGATTTTATGACAGCATTCTGATGCGTACAATTAGAAATAATTCCAGACTTTGGTTTGAAAATACAAGAATGGACTGAAACTAAAACGGTGACGATAGCTTTGGTTAAAATGGCGAAGGAAGTGGGTAAAGAATTGAAAGCTGAAGCTGCATAATCAATAGAAACATGCTATCGATTTTAAAAATAGCAAAGCAAAGATAGTTGTTTTATAAAGGCTAATTATGTGTCATCAAAGTTATGATCAATCAGGTAAAGTTATAATATTGCTCTGTGCTAAAGTCATACAGGCTTATGGTCGAACCGGAAATGGTGATTTCATAATAACTTGAGTTACCATAATGATAACCTTCGTATTTTTTTATGCCTTTCTTTTTTAAACTGATAAATTCAGCATGACCATAATCATACAGATTAAATTCCCGCCCGGTATGTCGCCCCTCAAAAATTGCTGATCGCTGATAATCATAAAGTTTTGCTTCATGCGTATTTACGTTGCCGCTGATTTGAGGATAGGCACTTTCATGGCAATCATAAATGTTTGATTTATGATTACCAAACTCCAGCTTGGCCACCACCAAAGCAAGAGCTGCTCTCTGATACTGTTTCATATATTTCCTTTTAATTTTTTTTATTTTAAGCTAATGAAAAAATCATCCTATTTTTTCAACTTTAAAACTGATCCAAACTATTGTTATTCCAAAACAACATAACAAATTCTTTTTTCAACGCAAAGTATTAATTTTTATTCTACTTTAAAATTCAATTTAAAGTTCCTTAGATTCTTATTTCTCTAATGACTCACTCATCACATCATCTATTAAACTTATCTTTTTTCTCAAACTTAATACTAGAGAAAGATTTCTTCTTATAATGGGACATATATCAAATTGAAAACATTTTTAAAGTTTAAAACTTTGCTTGTAAAGCTCTAAACATTTATTTATCAGTAAAATTTAAAATAAAAAGGACATCTATTGATGTCCTTTTTTAATTAACTTATTAAGGCTTATTCAACAAAAAGTAGCGCCAAACGCACCTGATCATATCCCATACGTGGACTGGTCGCTTCTACAATCGGTCTCAGCTTGATTGCACCATCTTCACTAAAGTTTTCAGGACTTTTTCGTTTCATCAAGCGTTTATAAATTTTACGTACCTGCTCCACCACTTCATCGCCGGGATGAGCCACTGAAATATCCAGACCCTGCTCTTTATGCAATTTTGCCAAATGATTAATAATAGTTGCAGGCGTTAAACCGCGCTCAACAGCAATATCCTGAATTTCATAACCTTCTTCAAACAGTTCACGGGTTTCATCCAGTGTGGCGGTGGCATAATTGGTTTTGCCAGCACTTTTTGCTATTTTCTTTTCATTACGCTGAATTTCTGTTTCATTCAAGGTACCACCACAATGACGGATAAATGCTTTATGTTGTGGCGTTAAATCAATCAGCTGAAAATGATTTTCCGCTTCTTCTGACAATTCCTGAAAACGTCGATCGGCCTTGATCGCCAGACTATCCAGTTCCAGCGCCTGAGTATTCATGCCTAAAAGTTTCAAGCCACCTAAAGCTTTTAAACGTGATAGCGCCACATAGCCCTGACCTTTTTCAAAAGTATTTGCCAGATTAATTTCAGCCGCTTCCAGTGTCATCCCTTGTGACTTATGAATGGTAATCGCCCAAGCTAAACGTAACGGAATTTGCTGAAAACTGGCAATGGTTTTACCGGCATCATTATCTACCGACCAGGTTTCAGGCTCCACCACCAACACCGTACCATCAGTCAATTTTACTTTCGGTAAAATGCCATGTTCATTATCTTCTTCAAAGCCAATGACCTCGCCCAAACTGCCGTTAATGTAACCCATATCAAAGTTATTTTTGACAAACATGACTTTGGCATTTTTCTTTAAAGTCAGGTTTTCAGGCGCACGCACCGAAGATTTCAAGGTTTCAATCAGCTTGTCATTACCATCACAGATTGCGTCAAACTGTTTGCTTTCAGCATCAATCGCATTCAGATGCTTAAAGTTGATGCTATCCACATCCATATTGTGGGTATATAAACGGGTAAAGGTTTCGCCTACATCTTGCTGGCGGGTTTGTTCCAACGCTTGAAGATGTTGGGCCGTAATACTTTGGCTACGAATGGCATTTAAAATGTCGTTTAAATAATCGTTACCTTGACGATGCTGTTCAGTCAGATAACAGACCCGGAATTTTGCTTCGACCCAGGCATCAGACATAAAGCAGAATTTATCGCGATTGCGTTCGTCGTTTTTACCCACTGGCGGCAACTGGAAAAAATCGCCTGCGACAATGACCTGAATGCCGCCAAAGGCTTCATCACTTTCTTTAAAATATTTTAAAACTTGATTGACCAGATTCAGCTGCTTGGCATGCAGCATGGAAATTTCATCAATAATCAATACCTGGGCATTTTCTAAATGCTCTTTGAGGTATTTGCGCTCTTTCATGTTTTTCAGGTCAGCGTCGCCCAAAAAATCTTTAATTCCAATGCCCGCCCAGGTATGAATGGTCATGCCATTCATATGCGTTGCTGCAATCCCTGTAGATGCAGTAATGGCAACCGGTACTTTACGCGCTTTCAAATAATTGATGTATTGATTAAGAGTATAGGTTTTCCCCGCACCAGCCGAACCTGTTAAAAAGACATTTTCGCCCGCTTTTAAAAGCTTGAGTGCAGTTTCTTGTTTCATAAGACCTATAACCGTAAATTAACGGCTATAGCCTACCGATTTTTTTCCCAAAAGTTAAGCCTAGAAAAAAGTTTAGCGACATCAACCGTCACTTAAATGGCGCAAACTCCGTGTTTAACCAGGAGATAAATTGCAGTGCGATATTTACAAAAAGGTATTCGGTTTTTCTATTGTGCGGATATTCCAGCTGGTCATAGATCAGTTGACCTTCTCGCAGATGACAACCTAAAGTCATATGCAGCTTGCCGGTTTGCGAGGCCATATGGAATGCCACATACTCTCTGTCAATAATCCGCTGTGCATAACTGGCTGCCAGACAATTTTGGCATTTTTGCGATTCTTCAATAATCCGGTCCAGGTCTGCCAGTTCTTCAAAGCTCCAGCAGGAAAAGTGCATAATTTTTTCCGGCATTAAGGGTTGCCATACCGAAGCTGCATAATTTGACCTTAGCTGACTGATAATTTCCTGCTTCTGAATGTGATTATGCCAATCTGCTGCCTGATGATAAAACCCGATCCATGTGGTGCTTTTCGATATCGACTGATTATCCTTAAAAAACTCAACCAGATAATCGCGCACATAGGAATCAAATACCGATACCCGGATATTACGGCCACGCAGATAAAAGATTTGCCGAAACTCGTCCAGCTGCATTTTATAGCGCTGCAATACCGTATAAAATTCGCGATTTTGATGGGTTTCCGGCCGGATATACGCCATTAAATCATCACCAAACTCTTGGGTTATTTTGTGCAGATATAACATATAGGTCTGCATGACCCGGCTTAGGCGCAAATAGATTTTTTTGACTGTTTGCTCGTTGCCCTTGCTGACATTGCGCATCAATTCCATCCATTCATCCAGATATAAAATGGAAGGACTAATGGCAATACGGTGGTCATCCAGCGCCTGGCGCTGACCTTTAAGTATCACCGTATGATTATGTTCATGCTCAAACCAGGCTTCCTGCATGGCAAAATAGTGACAGCTATGAATAAACATACGTGCAGAACAATGCTGAAAGTATTGTAAAGTGGCCAAAATAACCTGAGGGTGAACCTGACTGCTATCAATAAAACTTAGCGCCGTGACTGCAATCCGCACGCTGCTCTGCTGGATATTGCGACTCAGCCAATCCAATACCTCGGCAGATTGTTTAAACAGCCAGTTTGCGGCACGCGGATAATCAAACAAGGGCAATTTTGCAACTTTCTTTTGCCAGACTACCGACCGCGGGTCTAGAAAATTCTGTTTTGAAAGTAAATCATCACGCTGCCACAATTCACGCCGCATTAAACGTATAAAGCCAAGTAAGGCTGGTTGTTCTTGGGCATGCCGATAAAGCAAATGGATATCATCCTGATGCTCCATTAACGCATGCAAGTTAAAACGTTCTTCAAATGAAAGTGCCATAATGCGGTACATGGCTGCAGGCAAATACTGTGCTGCACTAAAACAAAATTCATCCAGTGCTTCTATTAAAGGCTGCAAGGGTAAAAATTCATCTCCCAAGACCCTTTGAATGGAACAAATTTCTTGCAACAGGTGAATAATCGCTTCAGGCAATGCCTTTTTATTCACCACATAATCTGTCAAAACAGCACAGGAATAAATATTAGCCTTGATCATCAGCTGATCAATAATTTCAGCTTCAGGTAAGGAAAGATTGTTCAAATAATCTCTTACCCGCTCGGCGCCATGTACCCATAAATAGACCTGATCAAGCAAGAGCTGTCGCAACTGCTGGGCTTTCTGACGCAAATACAGAGAGTGTTGCGGCTTTAAATCATTGGTGAGAAAGTACAGGTCATGCAGGATAAATTCTTCTAGTAATTCTGCTTTTTGACCCTGATAAGTAAAATCACAGTGCAAAATATGTTTTACTGCTGACTCAGGTGCATAAAATTGCAACTGAAACATTCCATTAGCGACTTGTACAGTATGCTGCTCCTGATCAATACGAAACATATTTTGCGCATTCAAATCTCCAATAATATTGAGCTGATCTTGCAAAATATCATTGAGATTTTCAGAAATTCTGAGTAACTGCTTCGCAATCAATGCATACTGCGGTATTAAACGATCCTGTTCCATACTCGCCTCAAATTAAACGACCATCCTAAGATGAATTTAATAATATAGTGAAGATACTGTATGCCGAGTTGAGAATTTAATCAAACCTAGTTGATCAATCATGCAAACTTAATGATTTGATAATCAATTATAAAAAAAGATAAATAAAAATTAACTCAGCCGGCTCAAACTTTTTCAACTTCACGTTGTTGTTTTAAATATTCTAATCCCGCATAAATTTGCTGCTGAATCTGATCGCGAAAATCGCTTAATTGTTCAGCACTTTCAATATTCATTAGATTTTGCCGCGGCATAAATTGAAAATAAAAAGGTATACGTTTCGGAATGATATTTTTAGGTAAGGATGGAATAACATCGCCATGCCGGAGTAATTTATCCAGCTGCGGTACTTTTAACAGCTTTTGAAACCATTTGCTTTTGATAATCTGATTTGCATCGAATCCAATTTCAAAGACTTCATCCCCACCCAGAGCGGCAAATGGAACGATGTCGTAATTAAATTCCTGTGCCAGTTTCAAAAATCCATAACGCTGTTTCCAGATGAGCTGATAAGCCTCGCCTTTTCTTTTCAAGACCTCACGGCCACCGCCTGGAAAGACCAGGATCGAATAACCTTGCTGCATCGCGGCACGGATATATTCTTTTTCACCGTCAAGCGCACCGAACTTTTTAAATAGCGTTCGCCAAACCGGCAAATAAAAATGGCCATGATCAGCAACACTGACCACAGCCACTTTATGGTAGTTGTAGAGGTAATCAATCAAGATGGGTGAGTCAAACACACCGTACAGGGTATGATTACCGACATACATTGCAGGTTTGGATGCATCAATATGTTCAGCCCCTAAAAAAGTTGGGGTGAAATACAGTTTGGATAACACACTGAGGTGTTTGATCCATCTGGCATCATGCTCAACCTGCAATAGATGATTCCTTATGCTACCACGTGTTTTTGTACCAGAATCGAACCGACCGAATAACCCGCACCGAATGAGCAAAGTACACCGTACTCGCCATCATTCACTTCATGTGCCGTGCGGTGCAATGCAATGATCACACCTGCAGAAGAGGTATTGGCAAATTCATCTAAAATAATAGGTACAAGTGCACGGTCAGCATCTTTACCTACCACGAATTTTAAAATCAGGTCATTCATGCTGGCATTGGCTTGGTGCAACCAGAAACGTTTTACATTCGTCGGTGCAATTTCATTTTTCTCAAGTTGCTTGGTAATGATTTTCGCAACCAGCGGGCAAACTTCTTTAAACACTTTACGACCGTCTTGACGGAACAGTTTGTCATCTACAACCGCATCTTCACTACGGTTGAGGTAACCGAAGTTGTTGCGGATGTTATTTGAGAACTGGGTAAACAAATGCGTATCTACAATTTCAAAACCGGTTTTAGTGGTTGTGTCTTCAATAATGGATGCTGTAGCAACATCACCAAAGATAAAGTGACAATCACGTGAACGGAAATCGGTATGACCCGAAGTAATCTCGACATTCACTAATAATACACGGCGTGCGCCACATTTAATCGCATCAGCCGCCTGTTTTAAGCCAAAGGTTGCAGCAGAACATGCCACATTCATGTCATAAGCATAACCTTCAATACCCAAAGCAGTTTGAATTTCAATGGCTACAGCAGGATAAGCACGCTGGATGTTTGAACATGAAAGAATCACTACATCGATATCTTCAGCTGTAACACCGGCATTTTCCATCGCTTGTTTAGCCGCAATTACACCCCATTCTGCCTGAATAGAAAGTTCATCATTGCTGCGTTCACGTAAACGTGGATATAAACGTTTTGGATCTAGGATGCCCGATTTTTCAGCAACATAGCGACTTTTAACACCAGATGCTTTTTCAATAAATTCTGCATTGGAACCGCGACGTGCTTCAACTTCACCTGCGGCGATTTTGTCAGCATTGTCGTGGTTAAACTGTTCCACATAAGCATTTAAACTTGCCACTAATTCTTCATTGCTAATGGCTTCTTCTGGGTGATAAAGACCAGTACCGGTAATACGAATGCCCATGTAAAACTCCTGCTAATTTCGCGCTATGTTAACTGACCCCTACTTGATTCCATACTTTTTGCAATCTGGTTGGAGAAACCGGCATTTTTGTTTTCATCGGCTGTGAGAACAGGGAAATACGGAATTCTTCCACCATGAAGTACAGATCTTTCAGGCGAGCGTCATTTTTAAACTTAAACAATTTTTCCATCCATGGGTCAACTTGATCAATGGCAGAATTGTCCCTTTGTAGGTTATTTGGCAAGCGTTCCAAACGCAAGACCAATGCCTTTAAATAGCGTGGAAATTCCTGCCATATATCGGAAGATTTGACATACACACAGTTGGAAAGACTCATCAAATCAAGCTGATCTTCAATGTCATCAATATTTTTCCCAAAGATAGAATCGTCTAAAACCAACAATTTCCGACGAATATCCTGCCATTGGATATAAATATCACTGAGTACAGATAATGCCACTTGACCATGCGTTAGGAAAGATTTTTTTACATTTAAAATCAAGTTTTGAAACTCTTCAGCATTGACAGGTAGCTCATTTATTGTCATCTGAAGTGTGGCATAAACTAACATTTGCTCCAGTTGAGCCTTATCACCCAGCGGTGAATAGGCCAGAGCCAAGGGTTTGGAAATCTGTTTTTTCAGCTGACGGATCAGATCGCCCAACTGCATATACACCAGATGAATCACCCCTTCCCGATGCTGCTTAATGGCTTCTGCCTGATCATTAAAGGTTTGAATCACCACACCTGATTCATCTTTAGTATCGAGCTTTGCAAAAGGTTTTCCTGGAACCAAAGCCTGATATTGCTTAACCACAACCCCTGTCACTTTTTGCGAGGCTTCAAAAGTAAAGTTTTCCGGGAAAGTTTTAAATTCACCTTTAAGCTGTTTCACCGGACTATGGGTTTCAGTTCGGCAACGGGCTTTCAGTTCGGCCAAATCACGGCCTTTTTCAATTACCCGACCCTTTTCATCAATCACTTTAATGAACGGCAGCAAATACTGATCTACACGCGCTAAAGAAAAGTCTTTCTCGGTAATTTGTTCACCACGCAACTGGAAAGCCAAATAACTAAAAATGTGCTCACGTAAATTCACTGCATCAATACGGGAAATTAATTTACGTGCTGTGTCAGGAATCGGCACCAGATTGCGACGTTTATCTTTAGGCAAGGATTTCAATAAGGCTTCAATCAAATCCTGACGCCAGCCTGGTATGCCCCATGACCAGATCTTTTCATCCACCTGTGGCAAGGCCTGTACCGGAATTTTAACCGTTGCGCCATCTTCATCATGACTAGGGTCAAAACGGTAGCTTGCAGCCAAACGTAATGCACCATTGTGTAAATAGTCCGGGAATTGCTGCGTAGTGGGACGGTCATTCATCCACAGCGCATCATCATCAACGAACAAATAACGCGGATTTTGCGGCTCAACTGTGGCACGCCAATCTTCAAAACTTCGACGACTCGCCACTTCTTCAGGAACTTTTGCGGCATAGAACTGATAAATGGTTTCTTCATCCACCACCAGATCGCGACGACGCAGCTTATCTTCTACCCTTTCTACTTCTTCAAGCTTAAGCAGGTTATGCTTCAAGAATGGCGGTATAATACCGAGATTGCCTGTAGTTAGGGCATCGCGCAGAAAAATTTCATGTGCCGCAGTCTGATCGACTTTTTCATAGTTCATCAAACGTTTCGGCTCAATAATCAAGCCAAACAGAGAAATCTGGTCATAGGCATTCACCACCCCGGCTTTCTTCGACCAGTGTGGTTCAAAATAGTGATGTTTGAGCAAATCACGCGCCGCCAGCAGAATCCACTCCGGTTCAATCTTGGCTAGCGTACGCAAATACACTTGAGAGGTTTCCACCATCTCAAAAGCCATCACCCACGGCGTATTGGTTTTATGCAAAGTCGAAGCCGGGAAAATCCGTGCTTTTTGCTGGCGTACTGCCATAAACACATTACGTTCATCAGTCTTGTTGGCAATAAACGAAAGCAAACCAGTCAGTAAAGCACGGTGCAGGTTTTCATAACTGGCTTTTTTATCATTAAAGGAAAGCTTTAAGCCTTGAGCCAGCTCAAACAATTGTTCGTGAGTTTTTTTCCACTCACGTAAACGTAACCAGCTTAAAAAATGCTGACGGGCAAAATTACGCCGTTTATTTTCGTTCATAGACGCACGATTATTTTGCAAGGTTTCCCATAACTTGATATAGAACAGAAAGTCAGATTCCCCTTCCTTAAACAAGGCATGCTTCTGATCCGCCTGCATCTGTTTATCGGCCGGACGTTCACGTGGGTCTTGTACTGCCAGCGCAGCCACAATAATCAGCACTTCATTTAGTACACCAAAATGTGCTCCACCCAAAATCATCCGGGCCAAACGTGGGTCAATCGGCATCTTCGCCATTTGCTGACCGATTTTCGTCAGTTCGGATTTCTTCTCATTTAAAGCCCCTAATTCAATCAACAACTTGCGGCCATCATTCACTAGGCGATGATCTGGCGGTTCGATAAAATCGAAACTTTCCAGCTCACCCAAATTGAGACTTTGCATCTGTAAAATGACCGAGGCCAAATTGGTACGTTTAATCTCAGGTTCGGTAAATTCAGGACGGCTCTGAAAATCTTCTTCAGAGTACAGGCGAATACAGACGCCCGGCGCAATACGGCCACAGCGACCTTTACGCTGGTTGGCTGCAGCTTGAGAGACAGCTTCAATTGGCAACCGCTGTACCCGCGAGCGATAACTGTAACGTGAAATACGTGCAAAACCGCTGTCAATTACATAGCGAATATTCGGTACAGTTAAGGCCGTTTCGGCGACGTTGGTAGCAATAATAATGCGTCGACCACTACCACCAGGACTGAAAATCTTTTGCTGTTCTGCTATTGCTAAACGGGCATATAAAGGCAAAATTTCGGTATGCCGTGGACCATGCTTTTGCAGGGTTTCTTGCAGTTCACGAATTTCCTGTTCGGTACTGGCAAATATCAGGATATCGGCATGTTCGGGATGGCCTTTTTGCTGCGCATCGGCAAAGCATT
>Ga0308169_10001392_pt1 | contig 28502 bp, 18 predicted proteins | sample PhyBR1_2_FD_202139 | JGI IMG/M metagenome (GOLD analysis project Ga0308169, IMG submission 202139) | Phyllosphere microbial communities from UC Gill Tract Community Farm, Albany, California, United States - DLSLSB.R1 | ecosystem: Host-associated > Plants > Phyllosphere > Unclassified | place...
TGGGCGTAGCGCGTGCAGTACCAGCAGGCGCTGCGGCCCGTTCAGTGCTGGCAGGCGTGCGAACCAGCGTTTGAAGCCGGGGGCTTTCATGATCGCTCCGTATCGATGCGGATACCGATTCGACAGCGAAACAGCGCGGTAGTTCAGTACTCATCCATAGCTAACGATGACAGCGCCAATGAAAACGGCCCGCGAACAATCGCGGGCCGTGCTGTTTCAAGCGATGCTTGATGGCTTAGAACTTGTGCGCCAGGCGCGCGAACATCGATGCGCCGTTCAAGCCGAACTGCACGCTCTCGTACTTGAAGCCGTTGTCGGTCTCGTTGGCATCCTGGCGCGTCGGCTTGACGTCGAAGATGTTGGTACCGCCCACGGTGAAGCGGGTCTTGTCGCTGAAGGCCCAGGTGAACGACAGGTCGGCCGAGGTCTTGGCTTCATAGTGCTGGTTCGGCACCGGCTGGCCCGAGAAGGTGCCCAGCGTTTGCGGACCAAAATGGATCACGCGCAGCGAGGTTTCGAGCTGGCCTTGCGTCCAGTCCAGGCCCAGCGTGGCCTTGCGGCGCGGCGCGCCTTCTTCGATGAACAGGCGCTCGCGCTCGGACAGCAGCACGTCTTCGAAGCCTGCCAGGGTCGATGGCGCCTTCACGCGCTGCACTTCGGTCTTGCTGAAGTTCAGGGCCAGGTAGGTGTTCAGGCGGCCGGCGCCGACGGTGGCGCGGTTCGACACGGTCAGGTCCAGGCCCTGGGTCTTGGTGTCGACCGAGTTGACGAAGAACTGCGCCTGGCCCACGCCCAGTTGCTGCAGCGTCGCGCCCAGTGCCGGGAAGTTGTCGGCGTCGAAGCGGCCCGACAGCACGATGCGGTCATCGATGTCGATGCGGTACAGGTCGGCCGTGAGCGAGGTCGACTGGGTCGGCGCCCAGGTCAGGCCGAGCGTGTAGCTCTTCGATTCTTCTTCCTTGAGCGACGGCAGGCCGGCGGCGTTGGCCACGCGGCCGCCGTTCGGCGCCAGCACCACGTCCAGCGGCTGGCCGCTGACAAAGTCGGTGAAGGTCGACGAGAAGTACATCTGCTGCAGCGACGGCGCGCGGAAGCCGGTGCTGGCCGAGCCGCGCAGCAGCACTTGCGGGTTGATGCGGTATGCGCCGGCGATCTTGCCGGTGGTGGTCGAGCCGAAGTCCGAATAGCGCTCGTAGCGCAGTGCGGTCTGCAGCTTGAAGCGGTCGGTCAGGTCGGTTTCGATGTCGATGTAGGCCGCGCTGCTGTGGCGGTCGGCATCGGTTTCGTCGCCCGGCTGGAAGCCCGGGAAGCCCTGGCTGCCGGCGTTGCCGCCCACGCCCACGCCGTCGGCGTCGATGTACGATCCCGCTTCGCCGGCGAAGATCTGGTAGTTCTCGCGGCGGTGTTCGAGGCCGAAGGCGACGTTCATGCCCTGCGCCACGCCGCTGTAGAAGCGGCTGACGTCCAGGTTGGTCGTGGCCTGGCGGAACGAGAAGCCGCCGGCGTTGAAGTTGCTGGCGCTGATGCCGCTGCCGCCGCCCGTCAGGTCGAGGTTCGCGATCGAGGCGTTGAGGGTATTGGCGATGTCGTACTTCAGGCGGTTGTAGCCGTAGGTCTGCGACAGGTCGGCATTCCACTCGCCCACCGCCCAGCGGTAGCCGACGGTGCCCCAGCGGTCATCGACGTCGCCGTTGATGAACGGGACGAAGCCGTTCGGGTACATCGCCGCCGAGTTGCGCGACGGGATGTCTTCCGAGCCCAGGCCTTCGCGTCCGAAGGCGGCCGACGAGGCGTCGCGGCGCTGCACGCCGGCGGTGAAGTAGAACTTGTTGCCGGCGCCTGACGGGAAGTCGCCATTCAGGTAGACGGTCTGGTTTTGCGACTTGGTGTCGCCGATGATGCGCAGGCTGTCGGCGTCGGCGCGGTTCGAACGGCCGCGATCGTAGTATTCGCCGGTGATGCCGACCACGCCGCCGGCCACGGCGACGCCACAGTAGGCCGAGGCCAGATAATTCTCGCCGTCGCCGGCGGTGTACTTGCCGAAGCCGACCACCGACTCGCAGCCCAGGTTTTTCTTGAGGTCGATGTTGATCACGCCGGCGATCGCGTCCGAGCCGTATTGGGCGGCGGCGCCGTCGCGCAGCACCTGCACTTCGCGGATCGCCAGCAGCGGGATCGCGTTCATGTCAGTGCCGGTATTGCCGCGGTTACGGGCGCCGAACAGGTTCACCAGCGCCACCGTGTGGCGGCGCTTGCCGCCCACCAGCACCAGGGTCTGGTCCGAACCCAGGCCGCGCAGCGCGGCCGAGTCGATCAGGTCGGCGCCGTCGGCGCCGGTCTGGCGGGTCGAGTTGAACGACGGAGACAAGGTGGCCAGGGCCTGGGCCAGGTCGAACTGGCCGCCTTGCTCGGCTGCCTTGGTCATCGGGATGAAGTCGACCGCGACCGGGGTGTCGGTGGCGGAAGCGACGCCGACGCGGCGCGAGCCGACCACACTGACGCTCGGGACGACTGCGTCGGCGCCGGCGGCAGGGGTGGCAAGGGTATTCTGGGCCAGCGCGGCAGTCGGCAGGGCGGCAAGGGCGGTGCTGCCGTACAGGGCCAGCAGCAGCGAGCGAGACATTATTTTCAGGTTAGGCACGATTTTCTCCGTAGGAAATTCGGAGTTTAATCGGTTGATCCTTCGATAACCATCGCACTGTAGCATTAATGCAACGTTGTACAGCTATAACTCTTACGCATGCATCCGCCGGCGACAAAGCACGACAAAACACCGATACAAAGCGACATCAGCATCGCTTGCGACAGGGTGCGCCTGCCGCTTGCCAACAGCGCCAGAAGGTCAGCCGTCGGACTGCTTGAATCGAGGCTTGATGCACGGATCAAAAGCACATGATATAGTTTGGTGCGCTAAATACTTGTGTGCCAAGGATATGTTGAATAATGATGAACTGGCGCGCCGCCGTGAGGTGGGCACGCAGCTTTCTTTCGCCGTATATGGCGCTGCGAACCGTATGGCCCGGTTGCACAAGCCTTTCCTTGAGCCACTTGGATTAACGTTTCCGCAGTACCTCGTCATGCTCGAGCTGTTCAACAGCTCACCCATGGCAGTTGGCGAGCTCGGCGTAAAACTCGATCTCGATGCCGGCACCATCACGCCGCTGGTCAAGCGACTCGAGGCGTCAGGCATGGTCACGCGCGTGCGCGATCCGGCAGATGAGCGACGCGTTCTGGTCAACCTGAGCGACGCAGCACTTGCGCTTCGGGATGATGTCTGGGGTATCACCGACAAGATCAAGACCGCCTGCCAGCTCACCGACGAGGGGTTGGCGAACCTGCGCGACACACTCAATGCCCTTGCACGTCCCGCCTGCAAATAAGCGGACCAACCAACACTTCAAGAGGATTTCATGAAAATAGGAATTATTGGCGCCGGCAATATCGGTGCGACAGTTGCTCGAAAACTCGTCGCCGCTGGGCATGCTGTCAAGCTGGCGAATTCAAAGGGGCCCGAGTCGATCCGTGACCTCGCCCGTGAGCTCGGTGCGGTCGCCGTCAGCAAGGAGCAAGGGGTGGCAGGCGTGGATGTGGTTATCCTGTCGATTCCTTTTTCAGCCTATCCCGGCCTGGCCGATCTGTTGCGCGACGTCCCGGCCGACGTCACAGTGATCGACACGTCGAACTACTACCCGTTCCGCGATGGCAGCGTCGACGCCGTCGAAAGCGGTACGCCGGAAAGCACATGGGTCAGCGAACAGATTGGGCGTCCTGTCGTCAAGGCATGGAACGCTGCATTGGCACACACGCTAGCGGAAAAAGGCCAGCCTGAAGGCACGCCCGGACGCATCGCCATTCCGGTCGCAGGCGACGACGAAAAGGCAAAATCCATTGCGATACAGCTGGTGGGCGCTACCGGATTTGACGCGATCGATGCCGGAGCGCTGGCGCAATCATGGCGACAGCAACCTGGCACGCCGGCGTATTGCACCGAACTGACGGCTGCCGAGCTGGTAGCCGCTCTGGCTGCGGCCAACCAGGAACAGGCGCCGGCATGCCGTGATGCACTGATCAAGGAGTTCATGGCCGGGCATGACAAGTTGACGCACGAAGGCATCGTCATGCGCAACCGTGAAGTTGCTGCTGGACATAAAGCCTGAGGCGTTCATGACCGCACCGGGAATGATCATCGGGCTGCATCTGGGCAATGGCTATGGCTCGCAGCCGGATGCCTGGCGCATGCCATGGGTCGATCCGGCGAACTATGCGAGCTTCGATGCGAAGGTACGCCAGGCCCAGGCCGCCGAACGCGGAAAGCTTCACTTCCTGTTCCTGCCCGACGGCCCGACCCATGTTGCCGATATCGAGAACGAAGCGCCGCACTTCAACCTCGACGTCATGATGACGCTCGCGGCCGTCGCGCGTGGCACCGAGCGGATTGGCCTGGTTGCAACCGGTTCCACGACCTTCAACGAGCCCTACAATCTCGCGCGGCAGTTCAAGGCGCTCGATGTCATGAGCCATGGACGGGTGGGCTGGAACGCGGTGACGTCGAGCGGCGAAGATGTGGCCGCGAACTACGGCGTACGACTTCCGTCCAGTCCGGACCGTTACGGCCGGGCGCACGAGACTGTCCAGCTGGTGCAGGCCCTGTGGGGCAGTTGGCAGGAAGACGCCTGGGTGCATGACCAGGCCAGCGGGCAGTTTGCCAGGGCGAGCAAGATTACACCGATCAACCGGAGAGGCCAATTTGTCGCCTCTCGCGGGCCGCTGTACATTCCGCCATCCGAACAAGGCCAGCCCGTGATCTTCCACGCCGGTGGCAGTCCGAATGCGCTCGAACTGGCCGGGCGTTTCGCCAGCGTGGTCATCGGCGTGGCCTTCTCGATCGATGACGCCCGGGCGCAACGGGCAGCGTTTCGCGACGCGGCCGCACACGCCGGGCGCGATCCGGATGAAATCAAGTTCATTGCCGGGCTGATGACGACGATCGCCCCCAACCGCCGCGCTGCACTCGAGCGCCGGATCGCGCTGACCGAACGGACGTTGCCACAAAGGGTGGCATACCTGCAGCACATGCTTGGCGTGCGACTCGATCCGGCGCGGCTCGACCGGCCGCTGTCGCAGGAACAGCTGGCGGCTGCCCGTCCATTGCCATCCGATCCGCGTTCAATGCATGCATTGAAGATTGCGCGCGAAGGATGGTCGTTGCGCGATATTCTGGCGCACGGGGTGATCGACTATCACCCGGTGATCGTGGGGCCTGCCGTCGAGGCCGCCGATCATATGCAGGCATGGTTCGCATCCGGCGCAGTCGACGGCTTCTGGGTCTCGCCGGACATCTACGACGATGGGATCGATGCGTTTGTCGACGGTGTGGTCCCTATCCTGCAGGAGCGAGGACTCTTCCATATGGAGTATGCAGGGGCGACGCTACGCGACCATCTCGGGGTGCCACCCCAGTACGGCGTGGATGGCCGGGTCGCAGACTGATCTCGATCCTTCCCGGTTCCCCGAGGGACCGGCTTACGCCAGCGCCTCGACCCGGCCTCCCACCAGCACGGCGCGATGGTCGATGCGGGTGCGCAGCAGGCAATCGCGTCCCGTCGCCTGCCCCTGGTACAGCGCCAGGCCGCGTCCCAGCAGCACGCTCAGGGCGCCGGCCGCGACGCCGGTGGCGCTGTCTTCCAGGCGTGGATCGAGGTGGTTGAAGTTACGGCCTTCAACGACATCGCCGGCGCCCAGGCAATAGGCATACAACCCGTTCATGCCTGCTGCCTTGCTCCATGCAACGATGGCTGCCAGGTCCGGCGCCAGCGCGTGCAGGGCGGCCGGCGTGCGCACTTCAACCAGCAGCTTGGGGCTGCCGACCGATGCCACCCGCGGCGTGCCGATCAGGTTCGCTGCGGACACCTGCAACAGGCGTTCCACCAGTGCCTTCTCCAGCACCGGCTGCGTGACCGCCTGCGGCGCCAGGCGCACGAACAGCGCGTCGTCCGCGCGCACCAGGCCCAGTTCCTGCCCGTGCATCGCGCTGCGCACCGTCAGCGACGCATCCCCGCCATGGCGCGCGAACAGCAGGTGCGCTGCCGCCAGCGTGGCGTGCACGCACAGCGGGCTGCGGGAATGCGGATAGGTGAAGTCGAGCGTGGCGGCACTGTCGTCACCAGAGGCCGGGTCGATCCAGACGCAGGTGACGTTACGCTCGCGCGCAAAGGCCTGGCGCGCTTCTGCGTCTGAGGCATCGTCCTCGATCACGAGGGCCGGATTGCCGTCGCCGGGACGAGCGCCAAAGCAGCGAAAGGCATGGATATTCATAAAAATCCTTGTCAGAGTAGCTAGTCGGCTATACTGTGTTTTTATACAGTATTTTGCTGTTCTGTCAGCATTGTAGCCCATGCCCGAATTCCAGCCGCCGCCATCGCCGCAGCAGTCGCCCCAGCTCCTGCCGCCATATGCCGAGTTGTTCTGCCTGTCGAACTTCTCGTTCCTGCAAGGCGCCTCGCATGCCGAGGAACTGGTGGCGCGCGCGGCGCAGCTGGGCTACTTCGCATTGGCGCTGACCGACGAATGCTCGCTGGCCGGCGTGGTGCGCGCCCATGCCGAAGCGAAGAAGACCGGGCTGCCACTGGTGATCGGCGCGCACTTCCATTTGACCGATCCGAACGGTGGCGCCGCGCCTTCGCTGATTTTGCTGGCGCAGAACCGCGAAGGCTACGGCAACCTGTCCGAACTGATCACGCTTGGACGCACGCGCAGCGAGAAGGGTACGTACTACCTGACGCCGGACGACCTGGCCAATCCAACGGCGGCCAACCGTCACCTGCAGCACATGCCCGACTGCCTGGCGATCCTGCTGCCGCCATACCCGGGCCATGAAGCGCAGGACGTCGACCACCTGCACACGCAAGCTGCCTGGATCGCCTCGACCTTCCCGGGCCGCGCCTGGCTTGGCTCGACGAACCTGCACCGCGCGTTCGATGACGCCCACCGCGCCACGGTGGAAGAAGTAGGCTGGCAGCATGGCCTGCCGATCGTGGCGCTGGGCCACGTGTGCATGCATGTCAGGTCGCGCAAACCCTTGCAGGACACGCTCACCGCCACGCGCCTGGGCAAACCGGTGGCGCAATGCGGCTACGGCCTGGCGCAGAACGCCGAGCAGCACCTGCGCGCGCGCCTGCGCCTGGCCAACCTGTATTCGCGCGAGGCGCTTGAAGAGACGGTACGCATCGCGCGCCTGTGCACCTTTTCGCTCGACGAGCTGCGTTACGAGTATCCCGACGAAGTGGTCCCGCCGGGGCACGATGCGGCCAGCTACCTGCGCAGCGAAACCTGGATCGGCGCCCATCGCCGCTTCAGCGAAGGCATACCGGCCAAGGTCCAGGCCCAGATCGAGCACGAGCTGACCCTGATCGCCGAGATGCGCTACGAGCATTACTTCCTGACCGTGTACGACATCGTGCGCTTCGCCCGTTCGCAACACATCCTGTGCCAGGGCCGTGGCTCGGCCGCCAATTCGGCGGTGTGCTACTGCCTCGGCATCACCGAAGTCGACCCGGCGCGCGCCAGCCTGCTGTTCGAGCGCTTTATTTCGAGAGAGCGCAACGAGCCGCCCGACATCGACGTCGACTTCGAGCACCAGCGGCGCGAAGAAGTCATCCAGTACATCTACAACAAATACGGGCGCGATCGGGCCGCGCTGGCGGCAGTGGTGATCAGCTACCGGCCCAAGAGCGCGCTGCGCGACAGCGGGCGCGCGCTCGGCATCGACCTGGCCATCGTCGAAAAAGTGGCCAAGACCCACCACTGGTTCGACAGCCGCGCCGACCTGCTGGGACGCCTGGCCGAGACCGGGCTCGATCCGGAAGCGCCCTTGTCGCGCCAGTGGGCCACATTGGCACAATCGCTGCTGAACTTTCCGCGCCACCTGTCGCAGCACCCCGGCGGCTTCGTGATCGCGCGCGGCAAGCTCTCGCGCCTGGTGCCGATCGAGAACGCGGCGATGGCGGACCGCAGCGTGATCCAGTGGGACAAGAACGACCTCGAAGAGCTGGGCCTGATGAAGGTCGACGTGCTGGCGCTGGGCATGCTGTCGATGATGCGCCGTGGGCTTGAGCTGGTCGGCCAGCGCCATGGCGAAGTGTTCGAGATGCAGGACATTCCGGCTGACGACAGCGCCACCTACGACATGATCTGCGCCGCCGACACGGTGGGCGTGTTCCAGATCGAGTCGCGCGCGCAAATGAGCATGCTGCCGCGCATGCGGCCGCGCCAGTTCTACGACCTGGTGATCGAGGTGGCGGTGGTGCGTCCCGGCCCCATCCAGGGCGGCATGGTTCATCCTTATCTGCGGCGCAGGCAGGGACTCGAGCCGGTGCACTATCCGAGCGACGAAATGCGCGTCGCGCTCGAGCGCACGCTGGGCGTGCCGATCTTCCAGGAGCAGGTGATGCAGGTGGCGATCCTGGGCGCCGGCTTCACGCCGGGCGAAGCCGATCAGTTGCGGCGCGCGATGGCGGCCTGGAAGCGCAAGGGCGGGCTGGAACAGTACTACAACCGCATCGTCGGCGGCATGCTCGAACGCGGCTACCAGCTGGAGTTCGCCGAAGCGATCTTCAGCCAGATCCAGGGCTTCGGCGAATACGGCTTTCCCGAGTCGCATGCGGCCAGCTTCGCGTTGCTGGCGTATGCCAGCTCCTGGCTCAAGTGCCACGAGCCGGCGGCCTTCCTGTGCGCGCTGCTCAACAGCCAGCCGATGGGGTTTTATAGTCCGTCGCAACTGGTGCAGGACGCGCGCCGTCACGGCATCGAGGTGCGGCCGGTGGACGTTAGCGTCAGCGGCTGGGATTCGGCGCTGGAAGAGTATGACCCGCTCGACCGTTCGCGCCAGCCGGCGGTGCGGCTTGGCTTTTCGCTCCAGCGCGGCATGAACCGGGATGCGGCCGAGCGCATCGAGCAGGCGCGCGCGGCGCAGCCGTTCGACAGCGTGGCCGACCTGGCGCGGCGCGCGGGGCTCGATCGCAGCGACCTGCAGGTGCTGGCTGCGGCCAACGCGCTGGTGTCGCTGGCCGGGCACCGGCGCGAAGCGCTGTGGCAGGCCTCCGGCGCGGCGCCCGACAAGGACCTGCTGCGACCGACCGTACCACGCGAAGAGACGCCGTCTCTCGTCGCGCCAAGCGAGGGCGAAGAGATCGTGGGCGACTACCGCGCGCAGGGCTTGACGCTGGGCCGTCATCCGCTGGCGCTGCTGCGCGAGCGCTTGCTCAAGCAGCGCTTCATGCCGGCATCAAGCTTGATGACTTTCCAGGACGGCCAATTGGCGCGCGCCGCCGGCCTGGTGACCGTGCGCCAGCGCCCCGGCACCGCCAAGGGCGTGCTGTTCATGACGCTGGAAGATGAAACCGGCAACATCAACGTGATCGTGTGGCCGTCGCTGGTGGAGCAGCAGCGGCGCGAGGTGCTCAACGCGCCGCTGCTCGGGGTGTATGGCGTGTGGCAGAAACAGGGCGAGGTGCGCCACCTGGTGGCCAAGCGGCTGGTGGATTTGTCGCACCTGCTGGGCGGGCTGGATGCGCGTAGCCGGGATTTTTGTTGAGTCGCCAACCGCCATGACGACGGATGATGCTTAGGCCAACCCTACGCCAACTGCATTGGTGCGCGTGCAGCTTGGAGCTGAAACACCGCCAGCGCCTGCGCCACATCGTCGGTCTGGCGCGCCAGCGTGGCGGTGGCCGCCGCCGCTTGTTCGACCAGCGCGGCGTTCTGCTGGGTAATCGCATCGAGCTGGCCCACGGCGCCGTTGACCTGCCCCAGGCCACCCGACTGCTCGCGGGTGGCGGTCGCGATGTCGTCCATCACGCGCGTGACGTCGCCCACCGCGTTCACCACTTCGCCGATCGCGGCGCCGGCGGCGGCGCTCAGGCGGCTGCCGCTGTCGACGTCGACGATCGAGGCGTCGATCAGGGTCTTGATTTCTTTGGCCGCCACTGCGCTGCGCTGGGCCAGGCTGCGCACTTCGCCCGCCACCACTGCGAAGCCGCGTCCCTGCTCGCCGGCGCGCGCTGCTTCCACGGCTGCGTTCAGGGCCAGGATATTGGTCTGGAAGGCGATGCCGTCGATGATGCCGACGATGTCGAGCACCTTGTGCGACGAGGCGCTGATCGCATGCATCGTGCTTTCCACTTGCTGCACCGTGCGCTGGCCGTCGCCGGCCACGATTGCCGCGCGCGCGGCCAGGGCGTTGGCCGAACCGACGCCGTCGGCGCTGTCACTGACGTTGCGCGTGAGTTGCTCCATGCTGGCCGCGGTCTCTTGCAAGCTTGAGGCCTGGCTTTCGGTGCGGCTCGACAGGTCCATATTGCCGCTGGCGATTTCGCCGGTGGTGTGGCGCATCTCGTCGAAGTTGGCGCGCACGTCGCCGATCACGCTGAACAGATTCACCGCCGACTGGCGCAGCGCCGACACCAGTTGTCCCATCTCGTCGTCGCGGCCCGGCACGATGCGGCAGGTCAGGTCGCCGCCGGCCAGACGGCGCGCAAACACGCCGGCCTCACTGAGTGGCGCGAGCACGTTGCGGCGCAGGCTGGACCACAGGCCCAGCACCAGGCCCAGGCAGGCCAGCAGCGCCAGCCACGTCCACGCCGGCAGGCCGGCCTGCCAGCATGCGAACGTGACGGTGGCCAGCAGCGCGCCCACCGCGCCCATGCCGCCGTTGACCTGCGCGCGCAGCGGCAGGCGGCCAAGAGCGGCCACGCGGCCCGCGATGCCGCCGCGCTCGACGCCGCCGTTGCGCAATACCAGGCCGCGCGGATTGCCGGCCTTGAATTCGGCGTACAGCGCGGCTGCTTCGCGCACCTGTTCGCGCGTCGGGCGCGTGCGCACCGACATGAAGCCGGATGGGCGGCCGTTATCGAGCACCGGTGTGACGTTGGCGTAGACCCAGTAGCAGTCGCCACTCTTGCAGCGGTTCTTGACCATGCCGCTCCACGGCAGGCCGGCGCGGATCGATTGCCACATGTCGGCGAAGGCTTCGGCCGGCATGTCGGGGTGGCGCACGATGTTCTGCGGCGCGCCGATCAACTCTTCCTCGGTAAAACCGCTAATCTGCACGAAGTAGGGATTGGCATAGCGGATGTTGCCCTGCAGATCGGTGGTGGGACGATGGTCTTGCCCTCGGCGAGCAGGATTTCATTGGCGGTGATGGGCGTGTTCAGACGCATGCAGGTTCCTTTCGTGTCGAACGAGTGGGCAGCGGGCAGGGATCAAAGACGCCCGCGACAAGGTGTGCGGCAGGCGTGCGAAAGGAACCCGAGGCACGGGTTCGGGCACAGTATAGCGATCGAGTTGCATTAGGGAAACTGAACAAGCTCGGAAATTCGGAAAACTCAGCAGAAATACAACGTGATCTTGCGAAGGTGGCAAGTTGGTGCTAGGGAGCCGATTTCCGTCAGTCGAACTGCACCCGCACGTGATACTGGCCGGCGCCGACTACACGTCCGGATAGTCGGGCGCAGCCTGCGCTGCGGCGGTCAGGTCGGCTTCGGCCTCGCTCCAGCGCTCCAGCGCTCCAGGCGCGCCAGCACGACGCCGCGTCCCAGCAGCACGTCGGCATTGCCGGGCGAGCGCGCCAGCAGCACACTGTATTCGGCCAGCGCCAGTTCGGGCTGGCCGCCGTTGGCGTGTTCGCGGGCGCGTACATAGGCGGCGTCGAACGACACGCCGGCATCGGCAATGGCGGATTGGGTAGTGGAAGACTGCTGGAAATCGACGACCATGAATGCGTTGGCTAAATTGGCGGCTGCGCCCGAGAGCGATGGCCGGCACTCTGCCCGAGGCCCACCCGAGCGCCAAGGCGTGTGCACCCGCATGATGGTCGTTGACCCTGCAAACGCGGTGCAGCCGGTGGTATGCTGTGCCTCGGCCTGTCGCGGCGGCAGGGACGGATTTTCAATCGAACAGGATAACGATGGACAAGGGCAGCCGGGACCAGGGAGGCGGTAGGGGCAAGGGCAGGGGAACGGGACGCGCGACGCTCGAGGAAGTGGCGGGCCTGGCCGGGGTGTCGATCATGACCGCCTCGCGCGCGCTGAGCCAGCCGCAGATGGTGTCGGACGCCACCCGCGCCAAGGTCGAGCAGGCGGTGGCGCAGCTGGGCTATGTGCCGAACCGCGCGGCGCGCGCGCTGGCCTCGAGCCAGTCGCACGTGATCGCGGTGCTGGTGCCGTCGCTGTCGAACGCCGTGTTCACGGCGGTGCTGGAAGGGATCCATGATGCGGTAGGGCCGGGCCAGTACCAGCTCCTGATCGGCAACACGCATTACTCGGAGGCCGAAGAAGAAAAGCTGCTGCGCACCTACCTGCAATCGAACCCGGACGGCATTTTGCTTTCGAGCCTTGCCCACAGCCCGGCGGTGGCGGCGATGCTGGCGGCGTCGAATGTGCCGGCGGTGTCGATGATGGACCTGTCGGACGACCCCAATATCCTGTCGGTCGGCTTCTCGCAACTCGAAGCCGGCATGGCCATGACGCGCCACCTGATAAGGCGCGGCTATCGCCGCATCGGCTTCATCGGCGCCCAGCTCGACGAGCGCACGCTGCGCCGCGCCGACGGCTATCGCCAGGCGATGCGCGAGGCCGGCCTGGCCGACCCGACGCTCGAACTGATGGTGCCCGACCCTTCCACCATCGCCCTCGGGGCCGAATTGATGGGACGCATGATGGCGCAGGCGCCGGACTGCGACGCCGTGTTCTGCTGCAACGACGACCTGGCGCACGGCGCCGTGTTCCACTGCCAGCGCCACAGCATCCGCATCCCGCAGGATGTGGCCGTGTGCGGCTTCAACGACTTGCCGGCGTCGGCCTGGATGATGCCGTCGCTGACCACGATCGGCACGCCGCGCTACCGGATCGGCTTCGAGGCGGCGTCGCTGCTGCTGCAGCTAATCGCCGGCAAGGAGCCGGAGCAGCGCCGCATCGACCTCGGCTTTTCGCTGCAGGAGCGCGAGAGCGCCTGAAGTCGGGCTGGCTGCCTCGGCGCGCCTGTTCACAACCTGCGGCTCACGCCCCTTTTACTTTACATTCGCGGTCAAGGCGCTACAATCAATTGTTTTGTTAGCGCTATCAGGGTAAATCATGACAATGGATCAGGAGGCTTCGCCAGCGGCTATCGCCTGGGTGGTGATGGGGGTCAGCGGTTGCGGCAAGAGCCAGATCGGCGCCCGCCTGGCGGCCCGGCTCGGCGTGCCGTTCATCGAAGGCGATGTGTTCCATAGTGCGGCCAACGTCGACAAGATGTCGGCCGGCACCCCGCTTACCGACGACGACCGGCGCGACTGGCTGCTGGCGCTGCGCGACCAGATCGCGGCGCATGGCGGCAGGGTGGTGCTGGGCTGCTCGTCGCTCAAGCGCGCCTATCGCGATGTACTGCGCGGCGGCGCGGACGATGTCCGCTTTGCCCACCTGGCCGGGCCGCGCGAGGTGCTGGCCGAGCGCATGCGCCATCGCCCCGGGCACTATATGCCGGTCTCGCTGCTCGACAGCCAGTTGGCGACGCTCGAGCCGCTCCAGCCGGACGAGGCGGGGATCACGCTTGACATTCGCGCCACGCCGCAGCAATTGGTAGAGCAGATTCTGGCAGGTGATTCGCTGAGGTGATCTGCTGATCGCATGTTGTGGAGGGTGGTTCAGGGTTTGCGTGTCAGCGCCTTGACGCACATGTTCTTGTTGAACCAGGTCGCTTTGGCGATCTCGAGGTAGTTCGAAAATTCGCACGGTGGAAGCGTGTCTTTCAATTCCTGTTCGTTCTTGATGTCGCCTGCAATTGTCAGGTCGAGGATTTTGACGCACTGCGCGAATTCGCCGTTATGGTATCGGGACAAGGCGAGGTCGTTGCGCAAGCGGTCCATTTCGTTATCGTTCATGAAGTTGGTGCATTGCGCCGCCAGCGTATCGAGAACGCCGGCTGCTTCGGCGTAGCGGCGGGCGCGATACAGACCAAGGAACTTCTCATGCTGTTTCTGCCGGCCGGCATCTGTACAACTCGGCGGTGGACGATGGTAATCGCCATCGAATGAGGCGCGCGCTCCGCAGTGGCTGCGGCATCCTTCTTCAGCGATCGGAATGACCGATATGCCGTCGCCCTCTTTTACGAACGAGACCTCGCACCGGAATGCGGGCTCGTCATCCAGAGTACTGCCGACGCCCTTGCGAATGATGCCGGAAAGATCGCAGGTATGGCAGTTGCTGCCAATAGTCTGGATCGCGAAAATCAGATTGTGTTGGGCATCCTTGCGAATCTCCAGCGTCCCTCTATCTCCTTCGATGACGTAGTTCCCCGGGGGCGGGTCAGGTTGCGCCGCACTCGCCGCAGCAGCGAACAATACCGAGGCAAGCAGGAGCAGATAACGCAGCATGGGATTCCGATTGGTGGAGATGATGGATTCGGAATGGTACACGCTGATGAGCCGAAATCCGCGTGCTGAACGCTGCCAACCTTGTGCACAACGTCTTTCATGCTTTTGGGGTAATGCGACACGGGCATACTCGGCCGTTTGACGCCGACCATAAATCGGACTATATTTTCCATCAGTGATTGGAAAGGTTTCCATCTTCATTTTCTGCAATACATCATTCGAGACCAACCGTCCAAGTTGGCGCACCGTGGCATCCGCCACATTTCTTAAATGAGAAAAACGAGGAGCAAACGTGGAAGACCAGAACCCGCAGTGTCGCCAAAAACGGAAACCTTTCCAACTTCTTGCCGCAAGTGTGTTGATGGCCTGCAGCGTGCAGGCGTCGGCCAGCGTCACCAACCCGCAAATCGGCCAGTTGCTATGGTCCGATGAATTTAACGGCAGTAGCGTAAGTACCGGTACCTGGAACCTCCAGGACGGCAACGGCTGCCAGATCGGCTTGTGCGGCTACGGCAACGCCGAGCTGCAGTACTACAGCCCGAACAATGCTTCGATCGTCAACGTGCCGTTCGAATCGGGCACGCGCGCGCTGGCGATCCAGGCGCGCAGCCAGACGATCGGCAGCAACGTGTTCACCTCGGCGCGGCTGGACACGCGCGGCAAGGTGCAGGTGCAGTACGGGATGATCGAGTTCCGCATCGCCACGCCGAACCTGGGCACCGGCTTGTGGCCGGCCGCCTGGCTGCTCGGCACCAGTTCGCAGACCTGGCCGCGCAACGGCGAAATCGACGTCATGGAGATGGGCCACAAGGCGGTCGAGCGGGCCAAGGGCAACGCGCCGTCGTCGAACCACTTCGTCGGCTCGAATGTGATCACCTGGCAGCAGGCCGCTTGCGTGACCGGTAACGAAAGCTGCGCCGCTTCGACCGCGTGGCAGACCAAGAACTGGTACGTGCCGGCCAACTCGCTGGCGAATCGTTTCGTCACCTACCGCTTCTACTGGGACGAAAGCCAGATGCGCTTTACCACCGTGGACAACGGCGTCGAGCGCAATATGTACGACGCGCCGCTGCCGGTCAATTCCAGCGCGCTGCAGGCGCCGTTCTACCTGCTGCTGAACATGGCGGTGGGCGGCAACTTCACCGATGCGGCCAGTCCCGGCCAGGTGACGGCGCCGCTGCCGGGCACGATGTATGTCGACTACGTGCGCGTGTACCAGCTCGATGGCAAGGGCCAGGTCAAGCTGGGCAACCAGACCGTGCCCGAGGTGGCCGGCAAGTTCGGCGTGTTCACCGATAACACCGCCGTCAACGCCAAGCTGGTGGCGGGCACCAGTTCCGACATCTTCCTGTGGAATGCTGCCTCCACCGGCGCCGGCAACACGGCCGCGTACGAAGGCGCCAACGTGATCGCCTGGAACTACACCACGCCCGGCCAGTGGTTCGGCGGCGGCATCCAGGCGCGCCAGGCGCGCGACTTGAGCAACTACCGCAGCAACGGGACCGTCAAGTTCAGGATCAAGATTCCGGCGAATGTGGGTTTCCGGATCGGTGTCGGCGACACCTACACCAACCAGAACTGGGTCAACTTCCCGGCCAATACCACGGCCTATGGTTTGACCCGCAACGGGCAGTGGGCGCAGGCGGCGATTCCGGTGTCGGCCCTGCTCGGGAACCTGGTGGCGGCGCAGTCGCTGAGCGACATCTTCATGATCTCGAGTATCGACGGCAGCCTGCCGGCGTCGAGCTTCCAGTTCGCGATCGACGACATCGTGTGGGAGTCGGGCGGTGGCGGCACAACCACGCCGCCGCCGCAGAACTCGGGCCCGACCTCGGCCACGCAGACCTCGAGCACCATGCTGCGGTTCGGGACCACCACCGGCAGCTGGGCCGACGTGCACTATACCGTCAACAACGGCGCCCAGCAGAACGTGCGCATGCAGCTTAGCGGCAGCAATAACACGTACACGGCGGGCGGCCTGAAGATCGGCGACACGGTGCGTTACTGGTTCACGTACTGGGACACGCAGCGCAACATCGCGGTCGATACGTCGCAGCAGACGTACACGATGCAGTAATACGTAGGGTTGGCGGCCGAGCCGCCAACCCTACGGTACCGTGACTTCCAGGCGGTAGCTGCGGCCCGGCTCGATGTTGTCGACGCGGGCCGCCGGCAGCAGCGTGCCGTCGCACCTGACCTCGACTTTGTCGACCGCGCCGCGCTTGATCTCGACCTCGAACACGGCGCCACGGAAGCGGCGCGTGACCGACATCCCAGGCCAGTGCGGCGGCAATTGCGGCGCCACCGCCAGCGCGGCGCCGTCGCCCTTCAAGCCGCACAAGCCTTCGATCACGCAGCGGTAGACCCAGGCCACGGTGCCGGTGTTGAACAACTGGCTCGAACGGCCCGCGGTGCGCGGGTATTCGTTGTAGGCGCCGCGGTAGTAGTTGGGGATGAACACCGGCAGCTGGCCGCGCCGCAGGTAGTCTTCTTCGCTCGGACCGGGAATCATCTTGCGCAGGGCGTCGAAGGCGCGCGCCGATTCGCCGATCGCGTACAGGCTGTAGATGTAGAACACGGCGGCGTGGTTGTACACGGCGCCATTCTCGGCCGAGCCGGGATGCTTTTGCGTGACGCGGCCGACGTCGTCGCGCATCTGGCTGTAGGGCGGGGCGAACATCTGCACGCCATAGGGCGTCGTCAGCTGGGCGTCGATCTGGGCCAGCATCGACGCGCGCTGCCCGCTGGAGGCGGCGCCCGACAGGAAACTCCAGCTTTGCGGATTGAGGTAGATGCGGCCTTCAACGTCAGCCGCAACGCCGAACTTGACATCGTCGTCGGTGATGCCGCGCGCGTACCACTCGCCGTCCCACAGGTGGGTGTTGGCGGCGCGATTGAGGTCCTCCAGGCCAGCGCGCATGTGCGTCGCCAGCGTTGCTTCGCCGCGTTGCTCGCACACCTCGGCCCACAGCTTGATCGCGTAACCGGCAGCCACCGTCAACCAGCCCGACACGCCACGGCCCTTGTAGCCGACCATGTTCATCGGATCGCACCAGTCGCCCTGCTCGATGTAACTCAGGCCGCGCGCGTCGCGCTTGTGCAGCAGCCATTCCATCGCCAGCGTGATGCGTTCAAACGCGCTTTTCACGCTGCCGTCGTGCGCAGTGACTGCTTCGTCGAGGATGGCGTCGTCGCCGGTTTCATCGAGGTAGGCGCGCAGGCACACCGGCAGCCACACGCAATGGTCGGTGTGCGGAATCTGGTTGATGTACTTGAGCTGCGCGCCTTCGAACAGCAGGATCCCGTCCGGCATGGCGCCGTTCGATTCCTGCTGGCCCAGCGCGTGCAGGAAGGCGGCGCGTGCCGACGCCGGCTTGACGTACGCCATGCCCATATTGTCCTGCAGGTAGTTGCGGGTCTGCGGATCGGTGGACAGGCGATTGACGTCGCCATGGTAGTAGACCTGGCGCGCCAGCCAGCGGTTGACGAAGTTGTCGAGCTCCTGGTCGGGCGTCGTGATCGACAGCACGCCGGTGCCTTCGCGCTGGTAGGCCTCCTGGTCGCGCGCGGCGGCGGCGAAACCGGCGGCGCTCAGGTGGCGTTCGCGCAGCGCAGCGACTTCGGCATCGTCGAACGCGGGGCCGAACAGCAGGCGGCGGCGCTGCTGCGCTCCCGGCGCCAGGTCGAATCGATACTGCACCACGCCGACCGGCGTCTCGTAGCGCGCGTCGCCGCAAGCCAGGCGCTCGTCGTTCAGCGCCGATGGCGCATGCAGCCCGCCTTCGCCCTCGAACACGCTCTGGTTGACTTCCCAGGCATCGGGCGCCTGCTCGCACAGCAGCACCGTCTTGTCCTTGAACAGGCGATTCTTGAAATAGTCTTCCAGCTTCTGGTACGGCGTCACGCTCGACGCCACGACGCCGCCAAGGTCATGGCGGTACTCGGCCGACTGGTTCATCCACGACATGTAGCCGATCGTGAAGTAGGGGTAGACGCTGATCTTGCGCGCGCGCGCCGACAGGTTGGTGACGCTGAAGCTCCACAGTTCGGCGACATCGTCGAGCGGCAGCGTAAGGGTGAGCTCGATGCGCACGCCGAACTTCTCCACGCTCCAGCGCAGGTCTTGCTGGCCGACCGAAAACTCGAAACGCTCGACGCCGCCGCGCACCGGCTCGTACGGCGCCGAAAACAGCTCGCCCGTGTCTTCGTCTTTCACATAGAAGAAGCGGCCCGGATGGTGCGCGTAATACGCCTGCTCCGGCTGCATGAAGGATTTCGCTTCCAGGTTCGGCGCATGCGAATACTTGGCCGGCTCCGGCTGCATGAACTGGGCGGTGGCGTAGCCGCGGCAGGTCACCTGGATCATCATCTTGCGGTTCCAGAGGAAGCCCCCGGCCTGCGGCATCGCGGTAGGACTGGTGAGGACGTAACGGTCGTCTTGCGGGTGCAGCATGGATAAGGTCTCCGTGGATGTCATGCGGCCGCCTTGCGCGCCGCAAGTTCGAGCTCGATGCGCGCCAGCAGCCTGGCGTCGAGGTTATACAAGAACATGACCAGCACCGCCAGCAGGGCAAAGGCGGCCGGCACGAATGACATCAGCCACACGATGCCGGCTTGCGAACCGCTTGTCTGCGCTGCATTGGGCACGTAGCCGAGCGACGTGAAGACAGCGCCGATCACGCTGACGGCGACCGCGGTGCCGAGCTTTTGCGAGAAGGTGGCGGCGGCGAACGTCATGGCGGTGGCGCGCCGGCCGGTGGCCCATTCGTTGTAGTCGGCGGTGTCGGCATACATCGAGAACGCCAGCGGCGACTTCGGCCCCAGCACCAGGCCCAGGGCGGCCTGCAGCGCGAACATCAGGTCGATCCGGTCCGGCGGGATCAGGAAGAAGGCGCTCGACAGCACGGCGGTGGCGCTCATCAGGATGATCATCAGGGCCTTCTTGTCGATGAAGCGCGTCAGGAGCGGCGTGCAGGCGGCGCCGACGGCGGCGAACACCATATAGGTCGGCACGAAGCTGGCCATCAGTTCGGGGCGCTCGACCACATACTTGAAGTAGTAGGCCGAGGTGGTGGTGCGCAGGGTGATGGTGACCATGATCACCAGCGCCAGCACGAACAGCACCACCCACGGGCGATTCGCGGCCAGGTCGCGGATGTCGCGCCACACGTCGCTGTTCTGGTTTGGCGGCGGCGTGACGCGCTCGCGCGTATTCAGGAAGGTGACCAGGAACAGCAGCGAAGCGGCCACGCTCCAGGCCAGCATGGTCAGCTGCCAGCCGCGCACGTCGTTGCCGGCGCCGAGCCACTGCACCATCGACGGCGTGGCGGCCGTCACCAGGGTGCTGCCGCCGAAGGCGAAGATGAAGCGCAGGCCGTTGATGGTGGAGCGCTCCTGCGGGTCGGACGACATCACGCCGGACAAGGCGTTGTACGGGATGTTGACGCAGGTGTAGCAGACCATCATCGCCAGGTAGCTGCCATAGGCCCACAGCAGTTTGCCGTCGGCGTCGAGGTCGGGCGTGGTGTAGGTGAGCACGGCGGCGGCGGCCAGCGGCACCGACATCCACACCAGGTAGGGGCGGAATTTGCCGAAGCGGGTGCTGGTGCGGTCGGCGGCGGCGCCGATCAAGGGGTCGGTGAAGGCGTTGATCAGCTTGATCGAGGCGAGCAGGGTGGCTGCCTGCGCGGCCGAGATGCCGAAGGTGTCGGTGTAGAAGATCAGCAGGAAAGTGGCGATATTGGCCCAATAAAAATTGAAGCCCATATCGGCCACGCCATAGCTGAGCTTTTCGCGCAGGCCCAGGCGTTGGTTCGCGCTTGCTTCAGGAACCAGGGCTTCAGGCGCGCGCTTGAGCATGGCTTGTCTCCAGATATGTTTTTTATGTGGCGCCAGCGATCAATGTCGCCGAGCCTAGTATGATAACGCTAACATCGGCGCCAAGTATGCGATTGCAGGGACCGAATGTCAACCGTCGGCGGGCCTGGCGGCGCAGATTGCGGTTGACGTCGATTACAGCCTGCTGATAACGTGGAATCGTTTCCACGCTCGGGCTGCTGGCGGCGGCGCGCCAGTCACGCACTGCACATCGACACCGCTGGAAACCCGTCATGCAAACAGCCAGCAGGGGACACCTTTGGCAACCACGATTTCTTCGGTCGGCTTCGCCGATACCAAGCGCCACTATCCGATCCTCGACGGCCTGCGCGGCGTCGCCGCCCTGCTGGTGGTGGCGTTCCACCTGTTCGAGGGACACGCGGCCAGCCGTTTCGTCCAGATCATCAACCACGGCTACCTGGCGGTCGACTTCTTCTTCGTGCTGTCCGGCTTCGTCATCGGCTACGCCTACGACGAGCGCTGGCGGCACATGTCCACGGCCGACTTCTTCAAGCGCCGCCTGATCCGCCTGCATCCGATGATCGTGGTGGCGATGATCATCGGCGCGCTGATGTTCTACCTGCAGCAGGGCACGCTGTTCCCGAAGATCGCCGACACGCCGCTGTGGCTGATGCTGCTCCTGATGTTCATCGGCATCACGCTGATGCCGGTGGGGCCGGCGCTGGACGTGCGCGGCTGGGGCGAGATGCATCCGCTGAACGGACCGGCCTGGTCGCTGTTCTACGAGTACGTCGCCAACATCCTGTACGCGCTGTTCGTACGCAAGTTCTCGAAGCTTGTGCTTGGCTTGTGCGTGTTCGCCGCCGGCTGCGCGCTGGTCTATCACTGCGTGAGCGGGCCGAACGGCGACGTGATCGGCGGCTGGTCGATCACGCCCGAGCAGGTGCGGCTCGGCCTGACGCGCCTGCTGTATCCGTTCTTCGCCGGGCTGCTGCTGTCGCGCATCGTGACAGTGGGGCGCGTCAAGCATGCCTTCCTGCTGTGCACCGTCATCATCACCGCCGCGCTGGCGCTGCCGCGCTTCGGCGGCGCGCAGCAACTGTGGATGAACGGGCTGTACGAATCGCTGTGCATCATCGTGGTGTTCCCGCTGGTGGTCTACCTGGGCGCGAGCGGGGAGGCCGGTTCCGGCCTGTCGGCCAGGGTGTGCGGCTTCTTGGGCGACATCTCGTATCCGCTCTACATCATCCACTACCCGTTCGTGTACACCTACATGGCGTGGGTGGTCGAGAACAAGGTGTCGATCGCGCAGGGTTGGCCGGTGGCGATCGCGACCCTGGCCTGGTGCGTGCTGCTGGCGTGGCTGTGCCTGAAGTTCTATGACATTCCGGTGCGCGCATGGTTGACGGCGCGTTTCATGAAGCGCAGTGGCGTGACGTTCAGGTCGGTACCGGCGCGCTAGGCTAGCGTTGCGGGCTGGTAAATTTTGCTAAACACTGCTCAGGTCGGCCTCGCACCCATGGTCTACAGGCGCGTAGTGATTTGTATTCATAGCAACATGGTCGTAACATGAACCGTGTCAAACGTCTGCTATCGGTTACATCAGGATATTCGTGCAATGACAGCAATAAAGGACCTCCATGAGTGACGAAGATATCGTACGGGCGAACTTTTGGAACGAGTCAGCAGGTTATTGTGACTGTTGCGGCAAGCAGACCAAAACAATCTGGGGCGACCTTGGCGATTCATCTGGAATAAAAGCTGTCTACTTTGTGCAATGGACGGTCGATCAACCACAGCACATGCCGATCTTCGACATTGTCCTTGGACCTTGGGGAGAGGGTGCCACTCCCAAGGATCGCGTGCTGGTTTCATTGTTGTATCGACCTCGGCCTGGTGGCGGATCAATCATGATAGCCAGCGGCAAGGGCAGACGAGCTGATAGTCGGACGCTCTGTGATCGCGCACTTGAGCGCATAGATGTTATCGGGATGCCAGTAGCGAACGAAGCATTTTCAATGGTGGACTCGCTCTGGCTTACGGAGCCGCGAATTGAAGAAATTCGGGCATTGGACAGAATTGTTCAACCTTAAGTTTGAAGGTCCGTACTCGATCGATAACTGCTGGCCGAAACAGTCAGCAAATTTTCCAGCCCGGCAATCCGCTAAGCTGAGGCGAACGGCCAAGTTCGGCCAGAAGCAGCCATTCGGAATCGCTACTTGTCGAGTCCCGTTTGATCAATCGCGTTTATCGTCAAGCGATAAATATCCAAATACTGCGCGCCGAACCCGCTTTTGTACTGCTACCGGATCAGTTTCGGCGGCGCAACCGGCGGCATCGACAATTCCCTTCATTATTGCAATCACATCCTGTGCAACTGTCTGGTCTTTGTCCCGAAACCGGGGGCAAGGCGTCCAATTATTTGCAAGACAACATTAGTAACACCATCGTTGATTTTTCGAGTGGCATCGTCAAAGGGTAGATGCGCTTCTTCAAAGTCCAGGATCCTTGCAAGCCTTGGCCTTTTGAATTGATGCTCGACTGCTGCTGAGATCAGAATCGAAAGGGCCTCTTCGGCAAGTGGCTGCTCAAGAGCTAACTCAGCATGTGAGAGAAGCTGCGCCGTTTCGCGAGCAAGAAGTGCTCCCAAAACTGCCTCTTTGTTCGGAAAGTATTGGTACAGGGTGCCGATGCTGACGCCTGCTTTGTGCGCCACGGAACTTGACTGGGTGGGGACTGACCTTCGGCGGCGCAGCGACGCTGTTGCAAACCGCATTGGCCGACAGCGCCGGCCCGGGCGCCGATGCCGCGCTGTCGATGAACGTGGTGGCCTGGAACAGCGCGATTGCCGCTGCCGGCGTGCTCGGCGGCATGCTGCTCGAGACCTAGGGTGCGGGTGCGTTTCCATGGGCGGTGCTGCTGCTGGCGGCGGCCGGCTTTGCCGTCGCCTGGTCGGCCCCAAGGCACGGTTTCCCGGCCGGGCCACGCGTCCGGTAAGCGCTGGCGCCACGCATGACGGCCAATAATGACGGCCGATAAAAAACGCCGCCGTGCCCGGTGTCGGGGACGGCGGCGTTCGGGCCTGAAAGCGCCGGGCTGGCTGCCCGGCTGGCGGATCAGAATTCTTCCCACTCGGTTTCGGACACCTTGGCCGATGCAACCGGCTTGGCGGCGGCAGGCTTGGCGGCGGCCGTTGCAGCCGCGCTTGCAGCCGATCTCGTCGCCGGCTTGGCGGCGCCAGTCGTACCCAAGGCCTTGCGCACCGGAGCAGGCGCAGCCTTGGCAACCGGCGGCGCCTTGACGACAGCCACCGCATGCTGCGCATCGAGCTTGAACACATCCACCACCTGCGCCAGGCGCTGCGCCTGCTCTTGCAGCGCGGCGGTAGCAGCGGTCGCTTCTTCGACCAGCGCGGCGTTCTGCTGGGTCGCATTGTCCATCGAGCCCATGGCCTGGTTGACCTGGTCGATGCCGGTGATCTGTTCCTGGCTGGCCGACGAGATTTCGCCCATGATGTCGGTCACGCGCTGGATCGAGTCGACCACTTCGCGCATGGTCGCGCCGGTCTGGTCGACCAGTTTGGTGCCGGTGTCGACTTTGTCGACCGAGTCGCCGATCAGGCCTTTGATCTCTTTCGCGGCGGCCGCCGAGCGCTGCGCCAGGGTGCGCACTTCGGAAGCGACGACCGCGAAGCCGCGGCCCTGTTCGCCGGCGCGCGCCGCTTCCACGGCGGCGTTCAGCGCCAGGATGTTGGTCTGGAAGGCGATGCCGTCGATCACGCTGATGATGTCGACGATCTTGCGCGACGAGTCGTTGATCGAGCCCATGGTGGCGACCACCTGGTCGACGGCGCTGCCGGCCTGGCTCGCCACGCTCGAGGCGGCAATGGCCAGCTGGTTGGCCTGGCGCGCGTTGTCGGCGTTCTGGCGCACGGTGCCGGTCAGTTCTTCCATCGAGGCGGCGGTTTCTTCCAGCGCCGCGGCTTGCTGCTCGGTGCGGCTGGACAGGTCGAAGCTGCCGGCCGCGATTTCGGTCGAGGCGCCGGTGATGGTCTGGGTGCCGCTGCGCACTTCATTGACGATGCGGGCCAGGCTGTCGTTCATATTGCCCAGCGCGCGCAGCAGGGCGCCGGTCTCGTCCGACGCCTGGCTGGTGACGCGCACCGTCAGGTCGCCGGCGGCGACGGCTTCGGCGGCGTGCACGGCCTGGCGCAGCGGATGGGTGATCGAGCGCGTCAGCAGCCAGGCGAAGGCGGCGCCCAGCAGCAGGGCGCCGGCGGCCAAGAGGCCGATCACCAGATTGCCACGCTCGGCCGAGGCGTCGATCAGGGCGGCGCTGGCGTCGATGCGCTTGTGCTGCAGGTCGAGCAATTCCTTGACCCGTTCCTGGTAGGCTTTTGCAGCCGGGGTGAACTTCTGCTCCAGGATCTGGTCAGCCAGTTCGGTATTGCCTTCGCCCTTGGCCTTGATTGCGTTGTCGCGACCGGCGCTGTAGGCCTTGCGGTGTTCCATCACCGACTTGAACAGGGCTTCTTCATCGGCGCCGCTGATCAGGGGCTCGATCTGCTTGAGCAGGTCGGCCGACAGCTTGCCGGTGGCGGCCGCGTCTTCCTTGAAGTAGGCGGTCAGCGAACCGTCGCTGCTCTTGACGATGGCGGCGGTGCGGCGCACGGCGGCAAAGATCTGCGTGTACCACTCGGCGATCAGGCGTTCCTTGGCCAGCGGTTCGGCCAGGATGACGCGCGTTTCCTGGGCCACCTGGTTCAGGCGCCAGGTGCCGACAGTGGCGATGATCACAGTCATCAGGAGGGTCAGGGCAAAGCCTGCCGCCAGGCGCGTGCCGATGTTCAGTTTGATGAAGTTACCCATTGGTTTTCTGTAGAAGGGGTGAGGGGACGGCAACCACATGTGAGACGCATATGGAATGTCTCTGCCGTTGTTGCTGATTACTTAAGGAAAGGCGCGAATAGTCACAATTATTGCCGAGGCGAAACGAAAATGCACCTGAAATAGTGCGTTTGTGTACGGACGGACACACCGATTCTGTGACTGTTGGCAGCTTGACATGAGGCGGATGTGGTCGGATTAAGGTATAATTTCAATTTCCCGCGTGTGCCGTTCGGCACCTTCAGCAAATGACCAAATTCGTATTCGTCACTGGCGGCGTCGTGTCTTCCCTGGGCAAAGGGATCGCGGCCGCTTCCCTCGCCGCGATCCTCGAGAGCCGCGGACTCAAAGTCACAATGCTCAAGCTCGATCCGTACATCAACGTCGATCCGGGCACCATGAGCCCGACGCAGCACGGCGAAGTGTTCGTCACCGACGATGGCGCCGAGACCGACCTCGACCTGGGCCACTACGAGCGCTTCATCAGCACCCGCATGAAGAAGGTGAACAACTTCACCACCGGCCAGATCTATGATTCCGTGATCCGCAAGGAACGCCGCGGCGAGTACCTGGGCAAGACCGTGCAGGTGATTCCGCACATCACCAACGAAATCCAGGATTACATCCGCCGCGGCGCCGAAGGCGTCGACGTGGCGCTGGTCGAAATCGGCGGCACCGTGGGCGACATCGAGTCGCTGCCGTTCCTCGAGGCTGCGCGCCAGCTGTCGCTGCGTTCGGGCCGTAAGGGGGCAGCCTTCGTGCACCTGACCCTGGTGCCCTACATCGCCTCGGCCGGCGAACTGAAAACCAAGCCGACCCAGCACAGCGTGCAAAAGCTGCGCGAAATCGGCATCTCGCCCAATGCGCTGCTGTGCCGCGCCGACCGCCGCATCCCGGACGACGAACGCGCCAAGATTTCGCTGTTCGCCAACGTCGAAGAGCAGGCCGTGATCTCGGTGTGGGACGTCGACACCATCTATAAAGTGCCGCAAGTGCTGTGCGACCAGGGCCTGGACGACATCATCCTCGAAGCCCTGGGCCTGGAAGCGCCGAAGGCCGACCTGTCGATGTGGACCAAGCTGATCCACACGCTGGAAAATCCAAAGCGCGAAGTCACGATCGGTATGGTCGGCAAGTACGTCGACCTGATCGAGTCGTACAAGTCGCTGACCGAAGCGCTGCGCCACGCCGGCATCCATACCGAAAGCCGGGTCAATATCGAGTACCTCGACTCCGAAGAGATCGAAACGCGCGGGTGCGATCACCTGGCCAAGTACGACGCCATCCTGGTGCCGGGCGGCTTCGGCAAGCGCGGCGTGGAAGGCAAGATCGCCGCCGCCCGCTACGCCCGCGAAAACAAGATTCCCTACCTCGGCATCTGCCTGGGCATGCAGGTCGCGCTGATCGAATACGCGCGCAATATGGCCGGCTTGCCGAACGCGAATTCCACCGAGTTCGATCCGGAAACCGACCAGCCGGTGGTGGCCCTGATTACCGAGTGGCAGAACCACGACGGCAAGGTCGAGCAGCGCGACACCAATTCGAACCTGGGCGGCACCATGCGCCTGGGCGCCCAGACCTGCGCGGTGAACCCGGGCACGCTGGCGGCCGAAGTCTATGGCAACGTCGTCACCGAGCGTCACCGTCACCGCTACGAAGGCAACAATCACTACCTGCCGAAGGTCGAAGCGGCTGGCCTGACGGTGTCGGCACGCACCCCGAACGAAGACCTGTGCGAAATCATGGAGCTGCCGCGCGCCGTGCACCCGTGGTACATGGGCGTGCAGTTCCACCCCGAGTTCAAGTCGACCCCGCGCAACGGCCACCCGTTGTTCACGTCGTTCATCCGCGCCGCGCTGGCGCACCAGGACTCGAACACCAACACCGCCGCCAATGCACCGGCGGCCGTCCAAGGAGACGCAGCATGAAACTTGCCGGATTCGACGTCGGCCTCGAGCACCCGATCTTCCTGATCGCCGGCACCTGCGTGATCGAATCGCGCCAGATGGCGATGGATACTGCCGGTACGCTGAAAGAAATCACGAGCGCGCTGGGCATTCCGTTCATCTATAAATCGTCGTTCGACAAGGCGAATCGCTCGTCGGGCACGTCGTTTCGTGGCCCGGGCCGCGAAAAAGGCCTGGAGATCCTGGCCGACGTGCGCCGCGAAATCGGCGTGCCGGTCCTGACCGACGTGCACGACGCCGAGATGATCGCCGAAGTGGCGAGCGTGGTCGACGTGCTGCAGACCCCGGCCTTCCTGTGCCGCCAGACCGACTTCATCAACGCCTGCGCGCGTTCGGGGAAACCGGTCAATATCAAGAAGGGCCAGTTCCTGGCCCCGGGCGACATGAAGAACGTGATCGACAAGGCCCGCGCTGCCGCGCGCGAAGCGGGCCTCGAGGAAGACAATTTCATGGCCTGCGAACGCGGCGCCTCGTTCGGCTACAACAACCTGGTCTCGGACATGCGCGGCCTGGCGATCATGCGCGAATCGAATTGCCCGATCGTGTTCGACGCCACCCACTCGGTGCAGTTGCCGGGCGGGCAGGGCACCTCGTCGGGCGGCCAGCGCGAACACGTGCCGGTGCTGTCGCGCGCGGCCGTGGCGGCCGGTATCGCCGGCCTGTTCATGGAAACCCATCCCGACCCGGCCAACGCCATGTCGGACGGCCCCAACGCGGTGCCGCTGGGCCACATGAAGGAACTCTTGAGCACGCTGGTCGAGATCGACCGCATCGTCAAGAAGACCGGTTTCATGGAAACCAGGTTCAAGTAAGCGCTGCATCGGGGGGCGCCCGGCGGCTGGGCGCTCCCGACAAAAACGTATTTGCCAAAGATTTCCCACCTTCTGGAGACTGAGAAACATGAGTGCTATCGTTGATATCATCGGCCGCGAAATCATTGATTCGCGTGGTAATCCGACCGTCGAGTGCGACGTGCTGCTGGAGTCCGGCGTGATGGGCCGCGCTGCGGTGCCGTCGGGCGCCTCGACCGGTTCGCGCGAAGCGATCGAACTGCGCGACGGCGACGCCAAGCGTTACTTCGGCAAGGGCGTGCTGCAAGCCTGCGAGAATATCAACACCGAGATCTCCGAAGCGATCATGGGCCTGGACGCCAATGAACAAGCGTTCCTCGACCGCACCCTGATCGACCTCGACGGCACCGAAAACAAGAGCCGCCTGGGCGCCAACGCCATGCTGGCCGTGTCGATGGCGGTTGCCAAAGCCGCCGCCGAAGAAGCCGGCCTGCCGCTGTACCGCTACTTCGGCGGTTCGGGCGCGATGCAGATGCCGGTGCCGATGATGAACGTCATCAACGGCGGCGCGCACGCCGACAACAACCTGGACATCCAGGAATTCATGATCATC
>Ga0308169_10001394_pt1 | contig 28497 bp, 26 predicted proteins | sample PhyBR1_2_FD_202139 | JGI IMG/M metagenome (GOLD analysis project Ga0308169, IMG submission 202139) | Phyllosphere microbial communities from UC Gill Tract Community Farm, Albany, California, United States - DLSLSB.R1 | ecosystem: Host-associated > Plants > Phyllosphere > Unclassified | place...
ACCTCCTCAAGTTGAGCCACCCGCCGAGTACCACCAAGCGCGCCTCGCCCGCCCAGTCGCGCTCGCCCTCGCGCAGGAGCACCCAGGCCGACGACTACCTCCTCCCGCCCATCCCCTCGTTCTCGTCGCCGCCCTCGAGCCCGCCCCAGGGCCCCTCGTCCCCGCTCGGCCTCGACGTCCCGCGCCCGAGGCACCGCTCCCAGGCGAGCTTCAACTGGTTCGGCGACGCCGCGTCCGCCCCGACCGCCACCGCGGGCCCGCTCTCGGGCGCACCGACCCTCGGCGCCGCCCAGCTCGTCCACCCGCGCGAGGACGGCGAGGGCGGCTTCTTCCTCGCCAACGCCGCCGCCGTCGCCTCGCCGCCCCAGCAGCAGCGCACCGAGAGCCCCGGCCGCCTCGACCTGAGCCGCTCGTCGTCCGTGTCGACCAACGGCGGCAACCAGAGCGCCGCCGGCGGCCTCGCGAGCCCGAACGGCGCCAGCGCCGGCGGCATGCGCTCGCCTCTGCGCCTCGCGACCTCACCCGCCTCGCCCTCGGCCTCGTCGGCGTCGCGCAGCCCCTCGGCAGGGCGCCGCCCGTCCGAGCCCGCAAAGCCGCGCCGCCGCCAGTCGCGCACGCCGCAGCTCACGAGCGGCGCCGAGGACGGCGCCGCAGCCGCAGGAGCGGCGAGCGCGAGCGACTGGAGCGACGCCGAGGGCCCAAAGTCGCCCGGCCGGCGCCGCACCGCCGAGCAGCGCCAGGGCAGCGGCGAGTCGTCGTCCGACGGCCCGGGCGGCTCGACGCACCTGCGCGGCGCCTTCACGGCTGCCGACCTCGAGCGCGGCGCGCGCATCCTGCGCGGCGAGGAGGACGACGACCCCAACACGACGGCCGCGGGCGCGGGCAAGTCGGACGGCGCCGGCATGCCCAAGAGCCGCGCCCAGGGCGCGCGCAACGCCGTCGAGGCGCTCAAGCGCAAGACGGCCGAGGCCGTCGGCGCGGGCGGCGGCGGCGCCGCCGGCAGCCGGCAGGCGAGCAAGAACCGCGAGCGCAGGAGGAGCGCCGGCGCCGCCGAGCGTGACGGCGCCGCGAGCGGCACGACGACGCCTGCGCGCCCGAGGAGCCTACACGCCGCCGCCGCCGCTCAGCCCAACGGCAACGGCGATGCGGCGCAGGGCGACGACTGGGAGGACGAGACGCGCGACCAGTTCGACACGGACGCGCCGCCGCACTCGCGCCCGGGCGCAGGCGGCGCCGGCACTGCGTCGTCGAGCCGCAGGGGCAGCCTGTGGGGCGCCGGCTCGCCGTCGCAGCCGCACGCGCACCTGCACGGCGGCGAGTCGGGCGCGAGCACGCCGCGCGAGGGCGCGAGCGACGACGAGGGCGCAGGCGGCGGCGGCGGCGGCGGCGGCGGCGGCTCGGCGGGCCCGGGGCCTAAGCGGCCGTCGGCGAACGGCGGGGCGGGCGCTGGGAGCGCGAGGCGGGGCAGCGCGTGGAACGTCGTGCGCAACAAGCTCGGCGGCGTGCAGCCCAAGAAGAAGAAGGAGAAGCAGGGCGCGTCGCTCACCGGGCACGAGCTCGTCGCTGTGCGTCTTCCTCCCTCTCCTCTCCATGTTGACGACGTCGAGCGGGCCCGAGAACTGACCAGGAGGACCGCCTGCAGGAACTCTCGACCGGCGCCCTTCCGCTCGTACTCGTCAAGATGGGCACCATGGACCGCGACGACAAGGGCGACAAGCGCATCCCGATCCTCATGAACTATCTCAGTGCGTCGCTCTGCTCGCTCTCGCGCTCGTTGTCGTCGTCGTCGTCGTCGTCGAGAGCGCGCACTGACCCTCTCCCCTCCCGCTCTTCCTCCTCGTCGCGCAGAGCTGCGCATCACCGACTCGGTCTACCCGTTCCACGACAAGCACGCCATCTTCCGCATCGAGCTCGAGTACGGCGACAGCGCCGTCAAGTGGGTCATCTACCGCGAGCTCAAGGACTTTGTCAACCTGCACGCCCACTACCGCGTCGCCAACCTGCGCCAAGGCATCGACAAGTTCCCGGCCTTCCCCAAGACGAGCCTGCCGTACCTCAACTGGCTCAAGAGCGAGGGGCGCGGCAACGTCGGCAAGGCCGACTTTGCGAGGATGCAGCGCGAGGCCCTCGAGAACTACCTCCTCAAGTTGATCCGGGCGACCGTGCGTCCTCCTCTCTCTCTCTCTCCTGCCTGCCTGCCTGCGCTCTACGCTGACGATTTGATCAACGACCTGCAGATGTTCGGCGCCGGCGCCAACCGCCTGTGCAAGTTCCTCGAGATCTCGGCCATGTCGATCCAGCTCGCGACCCGAGGCGGCGAGCAGGGCAAGCAGGGCTACCTCGTGCGTCTTCCTTCCTCTCGTCCTTCCTCGTCGTCCTTCTATGTGCGCTCTCTGATGTCCTCGCGCTCCTCGCTCGCAGCGCGTCACGTCGTCGAGCGGTGGCAGGCGCAAGCAGCCCGGCTTCCACCCGATCAGCTGGAAGAAGCGCCACGAGCCCAAGTGGTTCATCGTGCGCGACAGCTACATCGTCGCCGTCGAGAGCCCTGCATCTGTGCGTCCCTCGCCCACCTTTCGCGCTGTCGTCGCCGCCGACTGACCTCGCCTTCCTCGCCCGCAGACCGACGTCTTTGACGTGATCATGGTCGACTCGACGTTCGAGATCGAGCGCCCGACGCGCGTGTACCGCAAGGGCCTCAACCTCCTGCAGCCCGACGGCTCGCGCGAGTCGCTCAACGGCGACGACGAGCTGCGCGCCGGGCACGCCGACCTCCTCGCCGACGAGCCGACGCCGCCCTCGGGCCACCGCGGCGTCGCCGACCCGCGCGACCCGTCGACGACGCACCCCAACATGCAGGACGACGAGGACGGCAACGGCCTCAAGAACTCGTCGACCCACACGTTCTACCTGCGCTCGAGCGAGCGCAAGCTGCGCCTCGTCGCCAAGACCGAGCGCCAGCAGGACCAGTTCATCGCCTCGATCGAGAAGATGCTCGCCAAGACGATCTGGGCCGGCAGGAACCGGTTCGACAGCTTTGCGCCGATCCGCCTCAACGTCGCCGCGCAGTGGCTCATCGACGGTGTGCGTCCTCTCCCTCCCTCCCTCCTCCACGCCTCTTTTCGAGCTCACTCCTGACGCCGGTCTCCTCCTACAGCGCGACTACTTCTGGAGCCTCTCGCGCGCCATCGCCCTCGCCAAGCACAAGATCTAGTGCGTCGCCCTCCCCCTTCCTCCTCACCGCCTCGTCTCGCTCGCGCACTGACCTCGTCTCTCGCCCCTGCAGCATCCACGACTGGTGGCTCTCGCCCGAGCTTTACCTGCGCCGCCCCGCCATCAAGAACGGTGCGTCGAGAGCGCTCCTCCACCCTCGACGCTCGGACCCTCTCCCCGACTGACCTTCCTAAACTCGATCCTCGTCTCCTCGTCCGCAGAGAAATGGCGCCTCGACCGCCTCTTGCAGCGCAAGGCCCGTGAGGGCGTCCAGGTCTTTGTCATCGTGTACAAGGAGGTCTCGAACGACTTCACGCCGGTCGACTCGACCTACACCAAGACGCGCCTGCGCGGCCTGCACCCCAACATCCACGTCCAGCGCTCGCCGTCGCACACGTCGACGGGCACCCTCCTCTGGTCGCACGTGCGTCTCTCCTCCTCTTTCTCGCCGTGCTCGTCGTCGCTCTACCTTGGAAAACCTCGAGCTGACCCGCTCGGACCCTCCCTCCCTCCTCTGCCTCGCTCGCAGCACGAGAAGATGTGCGTCATCGACGAGACGATCGGCTTCATGGGCGGCCTCGACCTGTGCTTCGGGCGGTGGGACACGCCGGGTCACGTCCTGACCGACGACGGGCCCAACCCGCTCAAGGACGGCGTCGACGGCAAGAAGGTGAGCGACGACGAGGCGGCCAAGGCGCAGATCTGGCCGGGCAAGGACTACTCGAACCAGCGCGTGCTCGACTTCCACACGCTCAACAAGCCCGAGGAGGACATGTACGACCGCAGCAAGGTCCCTCGTCAGCCCTGGTGCGTCCCTCTCTCGCTCCCTCCCATCGCTCCCTCTCGCTCTCTCGCACAGCAGGCTCGTGCTGACTCTCACTCTCGGCACGCACGCAGGCACGACATCGGCCTGCAGATCATCGGCCAGCCCGCTCGCGACCTGTGCCGCCACTTCATGCAGCGCTGGAACTACCTCCTGCGCACCAAGAACCACACGGTCAAGATGCCGTTCCTCATCCCGGCGCCCGACTTCACGCCCGAGCAGCTCCAGAGCCAGCGCATCACGGGCACGTGCGAGGTCCAGATCTGCCGCTCGGTCGGCCCGTGGTCGATGGGCATCTCGCACGTCGAACACTCGATCCAGAACGCCTACATCAAGTCGATCCAGCTCTCGGACCACTTCGTCTACATCGAGGTGCGCTCTCTTCCTCTCGTCGTGCTCACTCTCGCGCGAGGCGGCCGAGCTGACTCGCTCTCGCTCCTCCTTCCTCCTCCACGCTCTTCTCTCCCCGCAGAACCAGTTCTTCATCAGCAGCAGCGAGTGCGAGGGTACCATCATCGAGAACAAGATCGGCGACGCGCTCGTGTCGCGCATCATCCGCGCTCACACCGAGGGTACGCCCTGGCGCGCCATGATCGTCGTCCCGCTCATCCCTGGCTGTGCGTCGCTCTCTCTCTCCCCTTTCTTCTCCTCCTCCTACTAGAGCTGACTCCTCCCCTCCGTACTAACACAGACCCGTACCCGCTCGACCACTCGGAGGCGTCGTCGGTCCGCCTCATCATGGAGTGCCAGTTCCGCACCATCTGCCGCGGCGAGCACTCGATCTTCGCCCGCTTGCGCCGAGAGGGCATCGACCCGGACGAGTACATCACCTTCTTCGGCCTGCGCGCGTGGGGCAAGCTCAGCAACGGCGCCTTGACGACCGAGTCGGTGCGTCCACCTCGCTCGTCCTCCTCGACGGTCCGGTCGAGCTCGCTCGCTGACTCTCCCTCCTTCTTCCCCTTCCTCTTCCTCCCCTTCCTCCCCTTCCTCTTCCTCTTCCTCTCCCTCCTCTCCCTCTTTCCCTCCCCTTCTCACTCCCTCCCTCTCGCTCTCGCCCTCTCGCTTCGCCTCCTCGATCCTTCCCTCGCCGCCCTCCCTCGCCCGCCCTTCAGACCTACATCCACGCCAAGGGCATGATCGTCGACGACCGCATTGCCATCATCGGCTCGGCCAACATCAACGAGCGCTCGCAGCGCGGCGACCGCGACTCGGAGCTGGCGTGCATCATCCGCGACACCGACATGATCGACTCGACCATGGCGGGCAAGCCGTACAAGGTGGGCCGCTTCGCGCACACGATGCGCGTGCGCCTCATGCGCGAGCACCTCGGCATCGACGTCGACGAGATCGAGTCGGCCGAGGGCCGTGAGGAGCTCGAGGCGCGCGAGGCCGACCACATCCAGCACCGCGACGAGGAGTGGGACCCAGACCACGAGCAGAGCCACGGCACCAACCGCGGCGCCAAGGCCGGCAAGACGGGCCGCTTCATCCGCAGCGCCGCCGGCGCGACGGCCGAGTACGCCGGTGGCGTCGCAGGCGGCACGGTCGAGGCGGCGTCGCTCGGCCTCGAGAAGACGGCGGGCAAGGTGCGGCAGTCGCTCAAGATCGGCATCGACGAGCGCGAGAACAAGCCGCCGTCGGCCGTCGCCGAGGACGAGGAGACCAACGCCGACCGCATCGTCCAGGGCCAAGACGGCACGGCCGGCTTCGCCTCGAGCGTCGTCCCGACCCTCGAGGAGAAGGTCATGACCGAGAACCGGCCGCCGCCCGAGCACCGCGACGACGACGGCGCGCACGAGCGCAAGCAGGTCGCGCAGCGCGAGCGCGAGGAGGGCCCGACGACGCACTCGCCCGCGCAGCGCCGCGAGGAGGCGCAGGAGGCGCACGGCGACCACGGCGCGCCCATGCCGCGCCAGAACGGCGGCGAGGACCTCCCCAGCGAGCGGCACCCGCAGCACAGCCAGGAGGGCGCCAAGTTCACCCAGAACGACTCGAAGGTCGACGACACGCGCAAGTTGCCCATGTCGCACCCGACCGAGGAGGCCGCCGCACCCTTGTCGTCGATCGACGAGGACGGGCCCGACGCTCAGCACGGCAAGGCCGAGAAGGCCGTCAAGGTCGACCCGAACCCGCCCGAGGCCAGGTACGACCCGCCCGACCTCGACCCGGCGCACGACGAGGGCAAGGTCGACAAGGACGGCGACGACAAGAAGCGGCCCCTGCACCAGCAGCGCACGGCGTCGCAGGCGCAGGGCAACGAGCAGGCCGTCAACCGCAACGCCGTCACGACGGCCCTGCGCAAGAACCTGCGCGAGCGCGGCGCCTACACGATCCCGACGCCGGCGCCCAAGGTCGACCCGTACGGCTTTGCCGACCCGCTCGTCGACGGCTTCTACAAGGACGTGTGGCTCGCCGCCGCCGTGCGCAACACGCAGATCTTCCGCAAGGTGTTCCGCACCATGCCCGACGACCTCGTCCAGACGTGGAAGCAGTACCGCGAGTTCCAGGTGCGCCCTCCTCTCCTCTGTCTCCCTCGGTACCTGTGCTCGCGCTCTTGAAGCTGACGCTGTGCGCCTCGCTGTCGCAGAACTGGGCCGAGCGCCACAACAAGGTGCGTCGCGCTCTTTCTCGCCCTCTTCTTCCTCGCCCTCTCCCTCTTTCCCCTCTCGCCTGTGCACCGAGCTGACGCCTCCTCCTCTCTCGCTCGCAGCCGCCCAAGAACGTCGTCCCCGCCGGCGACGAGCCGCCCCACTCGAACCCGGCCGGGCACTCGGGCCAGCACGGCGCCGGCGGAGGAGGCTCGGGCGGCGGCGCCATGGGCCAGGGCAACGACGAGGAGGGCAAGACGATGGACAAGGAGAACTCGACGCGCAACCACGTCGACCAGAACGTCCACGTCGCGGCGGGCAAGGTCGACGAGCACACGGGCGTCCCCGGCTTCGGCCTGTGGACCCGAGGCGGCGACAAGACCGAGAAGGAGGTCCTCCTCGAGAAGGGCCTCGGCGCGTACGACGCTGCGCGGCAGGGCAACGGGTCGGCCGGCGCCGGCGAGAGCCCCTCGAGCCAGAGCGGCGACAAGCTCGACGTGCCGCAGCCCAAGGTCGACGGCATCGAGCGCTCGCGCCAGCGCGGCTCGACCATCTCTCGCCGCGCCCGGTCAACGGTGCTCGGCGGCAGCGAGGACTCGTCGGCCGACGTCGGCGGCGCGCCGCTCAACGAGAAGAAGGGCCGAGGGAGGAGCTCGACCCTCGCCGGCGGGAGCAAGGACGACGGCAAGGGCGGCAAGGACGACAAGGGCGGCGCCGAGGGGCACGACCACGACGAGGCGTTCCCGGAGGAGGAGCGCAAGCAGATGGAGGCGCTCCTCGAAGAGGTGACGGGCCAGCTCGGTGCGTCGTCGTCGTCTCGTCCTTGTCCCCTCTCTTCCGCTCCTCGATTGACCTCTCCCCTCGCTTCTCTCGCTCTCTCGCAGTCGTCTTCCCGACCAGGTGCGTCCATGCTCTCCTTCTGTGCCTGGCGAGGGCGTCGCTGACATCGTGCGCTTGCTCTGCAGGTTCCTCGAGGCCGAGTCGGCGGGCGGCAACTTCCTCTTCTCCAAGGACCGCATCCCGTCCGTCCTCTTCGTCCTCTTCGACGCTCTTGCGTGACGTTGACTGACTCCTCGTGCTCTTTCCTGCGCGCAGGCCCATGGCTGTGCGTCCGCTCGAGCCCATTCCTCGCTCTCGCCGACCCGAGTCGTCGCTCACCTCTCCTCGCTCTCGCGCTCGCAGATCTACGACTAATCTCCTTCTTGGCTCTCTTGCGTTCGACTGTGTGTACCCTCCCCCTTGTTGCATACCCCCTCCTCTCGCACTCGCTCTCCATCTCTTGCATCGTTTCGACCTCGGATTCTCGCCCGCTTCGCGCCCCGACCGGCCTCGTGCGAGCAGTCGCTCGCCTTCGTCGCTCTCTCGCTCTCGCTGAGGGGCGTTTTTGCCGAGAGGAGCGCTGCGAGTCGAGCCAAGGAAAGCCGGCGCAGCTCTAAAGTCGGCGTTGGCCGGAGAAGCGGAGACGGCGACGCTGGCCGACTTGGGAGCAAGCCTCGTGCACGACGGCCAGCTGATCGACCGCTGCAAAGAGTCAAGCACGCCGCTGACAGCGAGAGGCGAGCACGAGCGAAAAAGCCGAGGGGAAAGCGAGCCCGCGGGGCTTGGGTCGCACCCGGCGAAGTTGCGCCTGAGCGGTCGCGGGCCAGAACCCGGAGGCGGTCGCCTCGCTCTCCTCCTCCTCCTCCTCCTCTCCTCCCTCTCACACAACCCGCACGCTCGCCATGGTCAACTCTTTCGAAGCTCACGAGGACGAGGTCTTCGCCAAGGAGGTCGCAGCCGTCAAGGACTGGTGGCAGGTGCGCTCTCCCCGCTCCTCCTCGCTCGACGACGTCGTCGCCCCGCGGCGAGCTCTTCCACGCCCGAGGACCTCGAGCTGACCCTGCCCTCGCTCCCTCCTGCCACGCAGTCGCCTCGGTTCAAGGGCCTGATCCGCACCTGGTCGCCCGAAGACGTCGTCTCGAAGCGTGGCACCCTCCAGCCCTCTTACCCGTCGGCCGTCCAGGGCAAGAAGCTGCACAAGCTCCTCGAGGAGCGCTTCAGCCGCGGCGAGCCCTCGCACACCTATGGCGCGTGCGTCCTCCTCTCCCTCATCCTCGTCTCGTCACTCGTCGTCGCCCCCGGTCGAGGTTGCCGGGGTCATGCGGAGGAGGCGGTGTCCGCGGGGAAATCCGGGGCGAGCCGCGGGCTCGTTCTCGCGCTCCCTGCGCTTCACAGCACTGCGCGGCGAGCAGGTGCAGCGTCGACGAGCAGCGGGACATCATGCAGTCGAGCGCCGAGCTGACGCCGGCCCTCCTCCCTCCTCCTTCTCCTCCTCGCCCTCTCCGACCTCTCGTCCTCGCAGACTCGACCCGGTCCAGGTCACCCAGATGGCCAAGCACCTCGAGACGGTCTACGTCTCCGGCTGGCAGTCGTCGTCGACGGCGTCGTCGAGCAACGAGCCCGGTCCCGACCTCGCCGACTACCCGTCCAACACGGTCCCGAACAAGGTCGAGCACCTCTTCATGGCCCAGCTCTTCCACGACCGCAAGCAGCGCGAGTGCCGCTCGCGCATGAGCCCGGAGGAGCGCAAGAACACGCCCTACATCGACTACCTGCGCCCCATCGTCGCCGACGCCGACACGGGCCACGGCGGCCTGACGGCCGTCATGAAGCTCACCAAGATGTTCGTCGAGAAGGGCGCGGCGGGCATCCACGTCGAGGACCAAATGCCGGGAACCAAGAAGTGCGGCCACGTGCGTCCCTCTCTCCCTTCATCATCTCGACGCTCGTCCCCCTTCGCCGGTACCTCTAGCTGACTCTCGCCTTCTCCTCCTCCTCGCACGCAGATGGCCGGCAAGGTCCTCGTCCCCATCTCGGAGCACATCAACCGCCTCCTCGCCATCCGCCTCCAGTACGACATCATGGGCGTCGAGAACCTCGCCGTCGCTCGCACCGACGCCGAGGCGGCAACCCTCCTCTCGTCCAATGTCGACGAGCGCGACCACCCCTTCATCCTCGGCTCGACCAACGAAGACCTCGACGACCTCGTGTCGGCCATGAACGAGGCCGAGCGCAACAACGTCATCGGCGAGGCGCTGCAGAAGGTCGAGGACGACTGGACCAAGGGCGCCAAGCTCATGCTCTACTCCGAGTGCGTCGCCGCCGCCGCCAAGCAGAAGGGTGCCTCGCAGTCCAAGGTGCGTCTCCTTTCTCTGCACGTCGGCCAGAGCGCGCCGTCGTCGTCGTCGAGAGCGAGCTGTTGACCCTCCCCCTCCTTGCAGATCGACGACTTCATCAAGCAGTCGGCGCACGTCTCGCACCGCAAGGCCAAGAAGCTCGCCAAGCAGATCCTCGGCGTCGAGCCCTACTGGAACTGGGACGCGCCCCGCACCCGCGAGGGCTTCTACCGCTACCAGGGCGGCACGCAGTGCGCCATCAACCGCGCCGTCGCGTTCGCGCCCTACTGCGACCTCTTGTGGATGGAGACCAAGAAGCCGATCTACGACCAGGCCAAGGAGTTCGCCGACGGCGTGCACGCCGTCCACCCGGGCAAGTGGCTCGCCTACAACCTCTCGCCGTCGTTCAACTGGAGCGCGGCCGGCCTCGACGAGAACCAGATGAAGAGCTACGTGTGGGACCTCGGCAAGCTCGGCTTCGTCTGGCAGTTCATCACGGTGCGTCTCGCTCCTCGTTCTCTCCTCAGCGACGTCGCCGTCGTCGTCATCGTCGAGCGTTCGGGCCCGAGGCTGACTCTCGTCTTCCCCTCGCCGCACAGCTCGCCGGCCTGCACTCGAACGCCTACATCTCGGACCTGTTCGCCAAGGGCTTTGCAAAGGTGCGTCGCTCTTCGTCCCGCGATCCTGCTCGAGCCAAATCAGCCTTCCTAACCTCGGCCTCTTTCTCCCTCTCGCAGGATGGCATGAAGGCGTACGTCCAGATCGTCCAGGAGCGCGAGCGCGAGATCGGCTGCGACGTCCTCACGCACCAGAAGGTGCGTCTCTCCCTCCTTCCACGTCGTCGTTGTCGTCGCGCAGCACGCTCACGCCTTTCCTGCTCTTCCTTCGCAGTGGTCGGGCGCCGACTACGCCGACAACCTGCTCAAGACGGTCACGGGCGGCATCTCGTCGACTGCAGCCATGGGCGCCGGCGTCACCGAGTCGCAGTTCAAGCATTGAGCTCGTCGTCGTCGCCGCTCGGACCTCTTCCCTCTCTCCCTGTTCTACCCTCTCGTGTCCTCCTTGCGCTTCGGCGCGCCTCATCCCACTGTGTACATCAGCTGTCGCGAACCAATTGCAGTGCTTTTGTTAACCATCTGTCGGCTCGAGCGAGAAAGGGAGTGAGCGAAAGCCCGTTCGCGGTCGACTTCGCCGGCTCGAGCGACGACCCGGCTCGGCACCGGCCTCCTCACGCCTGTGATGAGACTGCATCGCACTCCTGCTTGATCGAGCTCATTAACGTCGTGCGCTTACGGGCGACCTTTCCTGAACCGGGGCTTGAGCGTCGCACGTCGGCCTTCCCAAACAGGGTTCGAGGCTCGCTCTCTCGCTTCCCGCTCGACTCTCTGTGCGTGTTCCTTGCTCTTACGAACTCTGCACCGCACGCCTACTGCTCCCTGCTGAACCTGCGAGCCGCCAACGCTCCGTCCAGGGCCTCCCACACTCGTTCAACTCGTCCCTCGCCCTGCGCCCGGCCTCGAGCCAGCCACCCTCGCCGGTTCTCACCCCCTGGCATCCATCCTCATCAGCCCGACGTTCGACCCGAGCTCCCCGCCAAGCAACCCACACCATGCTCAGCCGTGCGACTGCTGCAGCGCTGGCGCTCCTCGCCGGCGCCGCTCAGGCCATCGTCGTCTCTTCGCCGACGGCAACGAGCGTCTGGAGGTGCGTCGTCCCTCTCCTTCGCCTCGCCGATTCGTCGACACTAACCTGCTCTACTCTCTGCAGCCAGAGCGCTGACGGCGATGCCAGGATCGAGTGGTCCCTCCTTCCTGCCACGTCTCCTCCTCCTGCGACCCAGGTGCGCGCGCCGTTCCTCTCGCTCTCGCTCGACATTCGCGCTCTTTCGCTGACGAGCTAACGATGCAGTACTTCGACATCTACCTGCGCAACGGCGTCGGCGCGATGTACACGCCGTCGCTGAACGTGAGCTCCTTTGCCTCCTTCGCAAGTCCGAGCGACGCTTACTGACGGCTGCCCCCCGCGCAGCTGCTCCTCGCGACCAAGGTCGACTCTCTAGCATCGACCTACTTGGACGTTGCAGCGACCGACAAGTTCGTTCCGGGCCCCGGCTGCACGTCCGCAGCGCTCTCTCGTCGTCGCCCGCTCGGGCCTCGAGGCTGACGCGCTCCTCCTCTCTCGCAGACCAGCTCTTCTTCAGCGACCCCGCCAACCCTGCGACCGTCTACTGCGACTCGGATGTGTTCGCCATCGGGTCGTACGAGATCAACGGCCCGCCGCCGACGTCGACCTCCTCCTCGAACCTGGAGAGCTCGACGCAAGCCGAGGCGCAGGCATCCTCGACCGAGACGAGCGAGGCAGCCGCACCTTCGTCTACGGACGAGACGACGGTCGAGATGTCGTCGACCAACGCCGCGTCGTCGGAGCCTGCACCGACGAGCACCGACTCGACGTCGACCTCGAGCGGCATGATCACCTCGGTCACGTCCTCCTCCTCGCCTTCTCCCTCGCCCGACTCGTCGCCGTCGTCGTCGAGCGCACCGGTAGGCGGTATCACCGCCGCCCCTGCGCCGGGCGGGCCGAACGAGCAGGGGTTCAACCTCGTGCCGAGCGGCGCGAGCGGGGCTCGAGCGGGGCTCTCGGCGGCCGTCGGTCTCTCTCTTCTCGCCGGCGCAGGCGCAGCACTACTTCTCTGAGCGAGCGAGGGACTGAGGACGAGGAGCATATACCCGACGGCGAGCCTTGTATTCCAGTTTCCCCTCCCGCACGCCACTTGTAGCGAGCGCTGTTCCCTCCTCCTGCATCGATAGCATGTTCCCCTCAGTCTACTGCTGCGACCGCGTGCGCCTTGCGACAGCGCAGCCCTGAAAGAGGGGGTTGGCTCGCTCGGCCTGAAACCCTCACTGCGCCCGGACCCTCCTCGTTCCTCCTGCCCGACTACGCCGAGGACGAGCGAGGCGGAGCAGCCCCAAAGGACCACATCCACAGCTTGCCGACGAGCGCACGATGAGATGGAGAGCGCGAAGAGCGAGAGGGCGAAGATAGGGCGGCCGAGAAGAGGTGCTCTGCGCTCGGAGCTCGCTCTCAAGGGAGGACGAGCGACAGGGCGCACGACGCGTTGAGCGCGGTCGCTGCCGAGGCCGCACTCTCTGCGCCTCGATGGACGGTCGCACGAGGCGAGTCGAAGGCAGAGAGTGGGCTGAGCGAGGGAGAGGGCGAGAGGAAAGGGGAGGGGGGAGAAGGAAGGGGTGCGGGCGCACAAAGCCGCTTTCTGCGCTGACCGACGAGAGAAGCAGGAGACGAGCCGTACAGCCTCTCGGGACGTCTCGCGACGGGCGCAACGCGATGCATTGCGGCGCAGGACAGGGCGCGCCGGCCCTGAACTGCGAGTCGGCCGAACGACGACGGCGAGGTAAGCGATGAGGGGAGAGGCGGGCTGGGTACGTCGTGATGCGAGGGCGAGAGATGAGAGGCGAAGGCGAGACGTCGACATGGCGAGGAGAGGAAGAGGAGGGGCGAGGGCGAGCGAGCCGTCGGTGGCGAGGGAACGAGAGGGCGACCTAGTCCGACTCGGCCTCGGACGACGGGTACTCGACGGGCTGCCCGCCCGGCTGCATCGGGTACGCGTACGCACTCGCGTCGGCGAAGGCCGGGTCGATGATGGCCTGCCCGCCGACGGCGTACGGGTCGAACGCGCCCGGGCCGGCGCCGGCGAGGTTGAACATGGGGTCGATGGCGCCGCCCGCTGCGCCGCCGACGTCGACCCCGACGCCGCTCAGGGTCGACGACGCAGGCATGCTCGTCGGGATGTCGTACGGGTTGGCGGGCGGCGCGGCGTTGGCCGAGGCGAGGAGGTGCTGGAGCGACGAGTTGGGCTGGACCTGGTAGTCGCCCGCCGTGCCCGGCGCGTACCCGTCGTGCGCGCCGTACTCGTCGTTGTCGTAGCCCGTGTCGAGGCCGTACCCGCCGTCGCCGTCGACCGAGATCTCGCCGCTCGCGCCGGGCGACATCTGGTCGTACCCGCCGGCGCCGCCTCGGCTCTTGCGCCTGCTCGCCGCCGCCGCCGCCGCCGTCTTTTTGCCGCCTGCGGCAGCACCTGGAGGAGCACGCGCCTGCGCCGCGTCCTCGACAAAGTGCTGCCAGATGTAGCCCGGGACCGAGTCGGCGCCGGGGAGCTCCTGGATCATGGCCTTGACGACGTTGTTGCTCAGGCCGTAGTAGTCAGGCCCGGACACCGAGTTCGAGTGGTTGCGCTCGCGCAGCTTGTTTGTCGCCTTGACGACCTGGGTCCACGCGCCCGTCGGCGTGCCGGACGAGATGACGACGCCCGGCTGGTCCGAGGGGTGCAGCTCGAAGCGCGCGTTGCCGTCGCCGCCGTCCGTGATGCGGCACACGTAGTCGGCCGTGCCCGTGCGGTTGACCATCGAGGGGTAGCGCCTGCGAGCGAGAGGAGGACGAGGGAGGAAGAGAGTCAGTGACTCGCCCTCGAGGTCCGTGCGGCGCAGAGAAGAGGACTCGGCGCACCTCGTTGCCTCGAACCCGACAGGGAAGATGTAGCGCTCGGTGTGGAAGCCGTCTCGAGGGTCGACAGCTGCGAGGCGAGAGCGAGGGAGCAGAGTCAGCCTCGTTCACGAGGAGGAGCGGGGCGCGACGAAGAGGGAGAGGACGCACTGCCGAGGCTCTTGATCTGCATGATGCCGACCGCCGCCGGGAGGCGCGCCGTCCCATCGGCGTTGCGCGGGATCGGCGGGATGCTGAACGTGCCCGTCGTGAGGTTGTGCTGCTTGACCTTCTTGGGCTTGAACAGCTTGCCGTCGCCCGCCGCGCCGGCTCCTGCGCCCGCGCCGGGGCCGTAGTCCGACTTGCGCGCGCCGGCACGCCGCGCAGAGGGCTTGTAGTCGCCGCCGTCGTCGTCGAGGAACGCCTCGCCGCCCTCGCCCGACCCGGCCGACGCCGCGTCGTCCATGACCGAGTCGGGCTCGACCGACGCCTCGGGCGCCGCCGCTGCAGCCGCCGCCGCTGCTGCTGCGCTCGCGTGCGCCTCAGTCGGCCCGGCGGCGGCGATCGCCTCGGCGTTGTTGCGCGCCATGGCCGAGCCGAGCGGGACGGCGCCGACGGCCGCGAACGGGTTGGGCAGGTGGTTGTACGTCGGCACGTCGGCGCCCGCTGCGCCCGGAGCCGATGCGGCGGCCGCAGGCTGCGAGAAGCTCGAGCGGCGGGCCCTGCCTCGCGCCGGTCTCGCCGCGCCGCTCACGCCGCTCGAACTCTCGCGCGGGCGCTTGCCCGCCCGGACGGCGGCGGCGGCCTCGGCAGCGGGCACGAGCTCGACGCCCGACATGGCGCGCTCGACGTTGAGCGCGATCGACGAGCCCTCGAGGCCGAGGACGGCGACGGCGGGGAAGGTCGGGCGCGGGAGGCCGTGCGCGACGCGCTGCGCGTCGTAGTCGTCGCGGAGCTTTTGCGCGGCGATGGCGGTGCGCAGGTGGTGCGAGCGCTGTCGGGGCGCGAGCGTCTTGGAGAGGGGGGCCGGGCCGAGCGGGGCGTTGTACTGGTCGTTGGCGAGGTCGGTCGAGGTGGTGAGGACCGGGGGTTGGCGCGCGCGGTCGGCCATCGAGGGGAGGGTCGGCGGGTGGAGGAGGGGGAAGGCGAGCTCGCGCTCGGTGCGGAGCGACTGGTCGCGCAGGGCGACGACGTCGGCCGACGTGATGCCGGCGGCGAGTTCGAGTTCGACGACGCGGTCGAGGAGGGCCGACTTGTCGTCGCGCAGGCGGGCGATGAGCTTCTGGGCGCGGTACAGGGCGAGGTGGGCGTCGTCGCGGCTGGCGACGGCGTCGAGGTGGAGCTGCTTGAGCTTGCGGTACTTGTTGGCCGAGACGCGGTCGCCGTGGTCGTCGACGACGGGCGCGGGCTGCTGGAAGTGGTGGTGCTGCGCGTGCTGCGGGAGGTAGGGGGCGGGCTGAGGCGCGTAGTGGGCGGGCGCGGCGGGTGGAGGAGGCGGCTGGCGGTGCGGCTGAGGGGACGAGGTCGAGGGAGGAGGGTACGGAGCCGAGGTCGAGGTCGAGTGGGGAGGGTAGGCCGAGGGCTGGGGTGCAGGTGCTGCTGGAGGGTGCTGGGCGTGCGCGTGCTGGCCCGGGTGGGCTGGTGCTGCGGTGGCGGTTGGCCCTTGTGCTGCTCCCCCGAGCGTGAGCTTGAGCTTGAACGGGCCCTGCGGGGCTGCTGCCATGGTGCGCCGAGTGTCGAGTGGGCGTGTCCCAGGCGATGACAGGTGCTCGCTGCTCCAGGCAGGCGAGGGAGGGACGACGGCGGCGAGCGGACGAGGCGAGACCGAGAGGAGCGCCCAGCAGGAGGAGGCGGCGAGCGGCCGACTCACGCCCAGCTCGCCCCGCTGCTGCGAGGACAAGGTTGACGAGTCCTGTGCCTCATGCGCACCGCCCAGAGGGCACAGATGCAGTCAAAAGTCCGCTCGGACGACGCTGCGCCGCCCAGACTTGGACCGCGCCGCGAGCCACAGCCAGCTGGCCCTCTCTCGCTTCTCCCCGGCCAGCACCTGAGTACCTGATAGGCTCATACCATGAAAGCTGACTGCTCGAGCCCCCACGAGCAAGAAGTGGCTCAAAGGGAGCTGAAGATGGCGCGCTGTCGCCGGTTGACATCGTCGTCCCTCGAGTGGCTCACAGCTTGACCTCGCTCCCTCTCGTCACACTCGCGCTGCGCACTGCTGCGCCCGAGCACAGCTGCTCTCGCGCCCCCGCACCTCGGCCCGACCGCCGCCTGCGCTCACCGCCGTTCCGCCGCGCCGTCGCTCGAGCAAGCACCGCCTCTCGTCACTCGACATGAGCGGCCAGCTCACCTACAAAGGTGCGTGTAGCCCTGCGAGTCCCTCTGCAGCTGGCACTGACCCACTCCCTCCCGCGCAGAGGTCTTCAAGCTCGTGCGCGACTACCGTGCGTCGTCTCCTCCCTCCTCAGCCCCACCTCGCTCGCCGGCTCCAGCTGAGCCTTTACACCCTTTCCCTGCAGTCGAGGTCGCCTTCCACACCATCCTGTACATCCGCCAGGTCTACCCTGCAGGTGCGCCTCGCCCTCTCGAGCTCAGTAACCTTCACCCGTCCTCCTCGCACGAAGCTGACCTTTGGTTCCGGGATGGCGTCCGCAGAGCTGTTCCACCAGGTCAAGAAGTACAACGTCCCGACCTGGCAGTCGCGCGCTTCGCCCCTCAACGCTTACCTCGGCCGCGTCCTCGAGTGCATCCACGAGGAGCTCGACAAAGTGCGTCCAGCTTCCTGCTCGCTCGCTCCACAGGGTCGAGCGCTCGTTGACGCTCTTGCACCGACAGGGCACCATCAGGAGGGCCATCCTCCTCATCAAGGAAGCGGCGGGCGACGAGGCGCCGCTCGAGCGCTTCACCTTCGAGTTCGAGTGGCTCGTCCGGCAGCGCGACCTCCCCAAGGACGGCGACGACTTCATGTGCGTCGTCCCTCTTCCCCTGCACCTCTCGTACTCAGCCTAATGCCCCTCTCTTGCAGACCCGACAAGTACGGCCTCGCCGAGGGCGACACCGAGGCCCTCTTCCGCGCGTGCCTGCACAAGCTCCTCACGTCCGAGGCGGCCTTGACCCGCTTCTCGCAAGGTGCGTGATCTCCACGAGGACTCAGAGCTCTTCCTGTACTGACTCGCCGACGCTCTCTGCGCGCAGAAGTCACCTTTGCCGTCATCGTCGAGATGCGCGACGACGCGCCGCCGCCAGAATCCAAAGCCGCTCGAGCCGGGGTGCGTCCTCTCCTCTCTCAGCCTCTCGTCGCGCCCTACTTATCCTGACCCTACATCTCGATGCCTGCAGCACGTTCCCGCCGAATGGATCCCGGCCGAGCAGCGGCACGCGGCCGAGGACGACGGCGAGGGGCCCGGGCGAGGTCGTCAAGCGGGCGACATCGAGCTCAGCACGTGCGCGCCCCTCTCGGCCATCAGACTCGGCGTCGTCAATGTGCGTCTCGCTCTCTCTCTCTCTCTCTCACTGCGCACCCACTGGGAGCGTGCGCTGACCCAGCTCCTCCTCCTGCAGATGGACATGCGCGTCGAGGAGACGGCGGACAAGTTCAGGACGGACGACTTGCTGAGCAGCAGCGGCGAGGTCGAGCTGCATGCTGTACACCGAGATCGCAAGGGCAAAGGACGTGCATACTGAGCCAGCGTCTGTCTGAGAGAGCGAGAGCGACGAGAGAGAGCGAGATTTTGGTCGAGACTGGCCGACTTGGCGGGGGAGCGAGACGCGCCGCGAGCGCGTCGCTGTTTGGTTCCGCTCCTCGTCCTCTCGCTCTCGCTCCTGCACCTTCTTGGCTATCTTGGGCCCGCGCCAGCACCTCTTGGGCATGTCTGCAAGGTGCGCACACCGCTCCCTCGCCCACCTATCCAGCACACACCTCGCTGACGCGCTCCCACCCTCATCGCCTCCACAGCACTCGCCCGGCCGTCAAGCGGCAGTACGGCGCGCGCAAGCCTGCAGCAGCATCCATCAGCACTCTCGCACCCGCAACGTGCGCCCTCCTCATCCACCCTGCCTCACACGCGCTCCTCGCTGACGCTGCCCCTCTCCGCACACAGGCCTTCGACCTCTCGCCGCACCTCCTCCAGCACAACCAGCTCGTCGCCCACCCGCACTCGCCCACACGAGCCGACCGCCCCAAGCTCCGACTGGAGCGACGCCGTCAAGGACTCGTTCTCGTCGCCCGCCCCCCGCCGCCGAGCCCGCATGACATCAGTCGCTGCGAGCTCGGAGCGGGAGCGCGCCTCGACGCCGCCGACGACCGAGGGCGAGGAAGACGAGCTCAAGGGCGTGCCGAGCTCGCGCGCGAGGACGCTGCGCGAGCGCAAGACCCCCGTCAAGGCGGCCGCGCCGGCGCCGGCGCCCAAGGGCGACCTGCGCTCGTTCTTCCAGCGCGCGTCGCCGAGGAAGCGCGTGCGCCGCTCGCCCTCGGTCGAAGGCGACGAGGAAGAGCGGGCCGAGGCGATGGCGCGCACGGCGTCGAGCGGGTCGAGCGCCTCGTCCGGTTCCGCCTCGAGCAACACCACACGCACCTCGTCCTCGTCCTCCTCGACTTCGACTTCGATTTCGACCTCGACCTCGACCTCGACCTCGACCTGGTCCACCGTCACCAAGCGCCCCAAGCTCGAGCAGCTGTACCTCGACCCGTTCCGCACCTCGGGCCACCTCACCCTCTCGTGCGCGACGTGCGCCCTCTCGTACGCGCGCACGCCCGAGGATCAGGCGTTCCACGCGCGGCACCACAAGAAGGTCGTCGGCGGGTGCGACTGGGTCGCGAGCGACGAGGGCGCGAGGGGCGTGTCGGTGCTGGACGAGGCGGCCGACTGGGGCGAGCGCGCGGGAGGGAGGGTGCTCATGGTCGACTACGCGGCGGCGACTGACTCGTCCCTGCGGCGCAAGGTGCGTCTCTCTTCCTCTCCTCTTTAGTCTCTCTGGGTGAGAAGGATGCTGACACTGAGACTTGTGCAGCTCAAGGACGTCCTCGAGACGATCGACACCGAGCTTTCCTCGACCGCCCTCACGCCCGAGCAGCTCGCCCTCTCCAAGGTCTTCCTCTTCGTTACGCCGCAGCGCAAGGTGATCGCCGCTGCTGTCGTGCAGCGTATCTCGGAGGCGTTCGAGGTCGTCGTCAAGGAGGAGGACGAGTCGTCGACCGGCCTGCTGCGCTTCGGCGACGACGACGGCGCCATCTTCTGCTCGTGCGTGGCTTCCTCCTTCATCGACTCCAGCGAGCTTGAGCTGACTCTCATCCCCTCCCTCGCGCGCAGGTCCACCCCCTCCCCGACCCTCCTCGGCATCCAGCGCATCTGGACCTCGACCTCGTCGCGCCGTCACGGCCTCGCCTCGCTCCTTCTCGACTACGCCGCCGCCAAGTTTGTCTACGGCAGCCCGATCGGGCCCGAGCGCCGCGCCGTCGACTTTGCGTTCAGCCAGCCGACGGGCAAGGGTCAGAAGCTCGCGCGGGCGTGGACGGGCACGAGGGCGTTCAAGGTGTTTGTCGACTGAGCGAGCAGGAGGGGATGGCTCTGTCTTCTACTGTTGTCATGCCAGCTCTTCTTCCCTGCTCGTGCGCCCGCTCGAGGTGCGAGTTCGGGCTGTCGAGAGCGCTCGGACCTTCGCTTCTTCTCGCGCCGGTACGTCCTCGCTCGTCTCTGCTCTGCGTCATCCGTTACACTCGCTGACTCCTGCTGTGCCTCCTACACGCAGACGAGCTTCTTGTGCGCTCTCTCTGCGTCGTCGTCGTCGCTGCGCTTCTGAGCTTTCGGCGCTCTCGACACCTCGGCCGCAGCCTGCTTCGGCCGCCGCCGAGGTCGATCGCAGTCCTCTCGAGCTCATAGCCGAGGTCGTTCGTCTCTCCCGAGTGCGCACGACCCGCTTCGACTCCTGTCCGCGTCGCTCGGCACCTCCTCGGACTCTCCGACGAGCGTACCCGCCGCTTTCTCGCCGCTCTTGCTTCCTCTCCTCGAGCACCTCGCTGCAGCCACTTCTCGACATGGCGCCCCGCGTCACCCTGGCAGGAGCCATCGCGTCCGCCAACCTCGCGCGCTCGTCCCCCCTGACCCCCAGCGTCGTCAACCGCGCCGCGCTCAAGCGCTGGAAGGACGGCATCCTCGAGCAGCTCCGCGACGACTGGGAGAAGGCGATCGAGGGCGAGCCCAGCCTGCCGATCGCGAAGGAGCGCGCCGCCAACTTCCTCAGCGGCCTGCGCTGGTTCGTCCAGGCGATGCTGCGCAAGGAAATCACCAAGGCGGACGACTTTGTGCGTGCTTCCTCTCAGCTCGCTCGACGCAGTCTTCCCTTCGCTTACGCACGACCTGTCGCCCGCAGCCGCCCGACGGCCTCGTGCGCGAGTGGATCTGGAGCACGTCGAACGCGCCCGAGGAGAACGCCGTCGGCGTCGTCGAAGCGTATCGGGCAGCGGTAGCAGAGCGCGAGCGGCGAAAGCAGCTCGAGAAGGCGCAGGTGCGTCCAGTCACCCCCCTCGTTGCTCTCCCGCTCCCTAAGCTGACGGCCTTCGTCGCAGCGCGACGACCACGACGCGCACTGGAAGCGCGTCACGGGCGTCACCGAGCACTCGATCGACAAGGCTCACCGCGCCGAGATCAGCGAGCGCACCGCACAGCGCTACGGCGTCGATAAGCGGCGCTGGGAGACCGATTGGGCGCGGCGTCTCGCTCGCCGAGCATGAGGTCCGAGCGGGTGCGTCGGCGGTTCTCGCGCTCTATTCCAGCCCGTCCCTCCTCGTACCTGCTCTGACACCTTCTTCTTCATCGCCCGCAGCCGATGAGCGTCGAGGACGGTCACCTTTTTGCGTTCGCGCGCGCGAGCCGTCGACGAGGAGTAAAGCTCTTGCCCGTCTCGATACCTCTCTTGCAATGCAGCGCCGACGGCGCAGATCGTACAGCGCCCTCTCCGTTGCTCCGATCCGACGCGCGATGTCTGCGAGCCCAGTTACTGAGAACGCGAGCCAGTTGCCGCAGCGAGAGAGGCGATCAGTTTGAGAAGGCCGAGCCGAGCTTGGGCGTCGCAGCTCGACTCCTTGCCGATCGGCGTATTGCTGCAGCCAATCTTTGCGGCGTCGTGCTGGCTGCTGTGCAGGAAGAGAGGGCAAACAGAGCGAGAGCGAGTCGCGAACACGTTGCCGAGCGAGCCGCGGCATGCCGACTACGTCGGGCTCGCATCGTCCCTCGCTTTCCTCGCCCCTTGCGACCACCGTCTGCACGCGTTGCGAGTACTGTACTGCCGCAGCGCAGTGCACCTTATCTCTGCGACGACGAGCCGCCGTTTCGGCTCGCCGTCGCAGCTCCCCCGCTCCCCGCACGTGCGGCGTGCCGAACGCCGCGACGCGTTTGAGTCGAGCTTTCCGCTCGGGCTCGATGCGGCTCGCGCAGTTTGCCTCTGCTCCCACCACTGCTCGCTGTTCACGCCCGCACCCAGCACTCAGCCCACCGCCATGTCGATGCCCTCGGTCGCGCCGCTCGACGCCTCGAAGCTCACGGTCGAGCTCACCAAGCAGCCGAAGGAGCTCCCGCCCACCTCGTCGCTCGTCTTCGGCCAAACGTTCAGTGACCACAGTGCGTTCCCAGACTCTCTCCACCAGTGCAGGTAGGCGGGCGAGCACAGCGCTGACTCTATTCCCCCTCCTGCAGTGCTCACCGTCAAGTGGACGCTCGAGCAGGGCTGGCAAGCTCCCGAGATCAAGCCGTACGGCCCGCTGCAGCTGGATCCGTCGTCGACCGTGCTGCACTACGCTGCCGAGCTGTTCGAGGGCATGAAGGCGTACCGCGACAAGCAGGGCCGGTGCCGCCTCTTCCGCCCGGACCTCAACATGCGCCGCATGAACAGCAGCGCCAAGCGCCTCGCCTTTCCGACGTTCGACGGCGAAGTCCTCACCGACTTGATCAAGGAGCTCGTGCGCGTCGACGAGCGCTTCGTGCCCGACGAGGAGGGCTGCTCCCTCTGTGCGTCCTCGCCCTTCCCTCTCGACTCGCTCGCTTTGTCTCCCCCTCTGCGCTTTCCGCTGACGCTCTCGAACCTCCGTACCATCCAGACATCCGCCCTACTATGATCGGCACCCGCGCGAGCCTCGGCGTCGGTCCCTCGACCGAGATCCTCCTCTTCGTCATGTGCGTCCCTCCCTCTCTCTTCCCTCCCTTTGCTCTCCCCGAGCAACTCACTAACCCTCTCACTCTCTCTGTGCGCGCGCAGCATGTCGCCGGTCGCCAAGTACTACGCCTCGGGCGCCAAGCCCGTCAGCCTCCTCGCGAGCACGAAGGACGTCCGTGCTTGGCCGGGCGGCAGCGGTGCTTACAAGCTGGGCGCAAACTACGGACCTTGCGTTTCGCCCCAGCTCGAGGCGGCTCAGCGAGGGTACCAGCAGGTCCGTCGCCCTTTCCCAGGTTCGCTCGAGCGCGACGCGCTTTGACCCTCTCCTGACCCTCCCTCTCCCTCGCGCAGGTTCTCTGGGTCCTCGGCGAGGAGGACGAGGTGACCGAGGTCGGCATGATGAACTGTTTTGGGGCGAAGGCGTTGGGCGACGGCGGTGCGTCCTCGAGCTCTCTCCCTCTTCCCTCTCGACCCGCCGACGACGAGCTGACCGCTGTCCTCCTGCAGCCGTCGAGCTCTTCACTCCTCCTCTCGGCGACATCATCCTCCCCGGCGTGACGCGCGACTCGGTCCTCGCCCTCGCACGAGCGCACGCCGACCCGTCCAACCCGTTCCGCCTCGAGGGCCTCCCGGACAAGCTCGTCGTGTCGGAGCGGCGGGTGTGCATGCCCGAGCTGCGCGACGCCGCGCGGGACGGTACGCTGTGCGAGGTGTACGGCACAGGCACGGCCGCCATCGTCACGTCGGTCGAGCGCATCGGGTACGAGGGCGAGGACGTCAAGGTGCCGGTCGAGGGCGACGGCGGGTTCGGGCCGATCGCGGGCGCGTTCTACGACGCCCTGCAGGAGATTCAGTACGGCTCGCGCGAGTTTGCCGACTGGTCGGTGCTCGTCTAGACGCCGCTTTGACCTTGTTCCACCTTAGATTCTGTACCTCGGCCGATAGACTTTGTACCAGGGCCGGCTCCCTCTCTTTCCTTGCCTACTCGTGCTCTCGACGGTGCTCTTGTCGAGCAAGAGAGAGTGAGCGAGAGCGAGGAAAATAAGAAAGTGCGAGACGCGTTGGATCGCTGCGGGCGGTGCGGTGCGGGGCTCCTCCCCTTGGTCGGACCCGAGGCTGCGGCCTCGCCCTTCGTCGCTCGCTCGCTCTCTCCCTCGCTCCTCACCCTCACCGCGCACGAGCACGAGCACAGCATGGCGACCCTGCGCATCACCCCGCCAAGCACCGGCTCAGCCTGGCAGCCCCTCGTCTCGCCCATCTCGCCCTCGGCCGCCTCTCCCGGGGGCGACTCGTCGTCGCTCTCGGCTCGGTGCCGGCACCTCGCCTCGCGCCTCGGCGGCAGCGCCGTGCACGACGACACCCACTTTGAGGGCACCGCACCGACCTCGAGCGCGCCCGCGAGCCCGCACCGCACGTCGCCCTCGCCCTCGCCCGGTCGCTCGCCTCGCGTCGGGACCAGCCTCGCCTCGCCGTCCAACCCGCCGCCGAGCTTCCCGCTCTCGCCCCGCTCGAGCCTGCTCGGGTTCGACGCCGCCCCGCAGCACATCCTCGACGAAATCCGCGAGGAGGAGGACGGCGGCGAGGCGACGCCCAAGGTCGAGGCGGACATGACGTCGTCGTGGGCTCCACCTCGCCTCGCTGTCCCCGGCCAGGCGACCGACCCGCAGCAGGGCCAGCTCTTCGCACACGACCAGCTCGTCTCGCCGGGCACCGTCACCAAGCCCCTCCCCGCCGGGTACGACGGCGCCGCCGCCCAGGCCCCTCCCTCGCCGACGCGCAGCTACGGCACGGCGTCGAGGACGGCGAGCACCGGCTCTCAGGGCTCGAGCCGCCGCCCGAGCTTCGCGAGCAGCATGCTCCTCGACCTCCAGCACGAGGAGGACGACAACGACACCGACATGGAGGAGGCGACCATCGAGGAGCGCGAGAACGAGCTTCGTCAGGCGCTCAAGGACGGTGCGACCTGGCTCGGCGTCGACCTGTGGCTCGTCGACGGCGACATTCTGGTGCGTCCTCAGCTCTCTAGATCGTCCTTCCTTCCCGGAACGAGCTCTTGACGCCGCTCCCCTCAGGTTGCCTCGTCGCAGTCGTCGCTCGACCCGTCAAGGACCTTTTCCGCCACCGTCGTTCGTGCGTGCTCTTTCTCTTCCACCCCTCGCATTTCCTCTCGCACAGAAAGAAGATTGACGAGCCAGGCGCGTGTTCGCAGAGCCCCTCCTCCGCATCTTCTCGCCGCAGGACGACTCGTCCTTCAGGATGCACCGCCGCCGCAGCTCGGTCTACACGCACGTCAAGCCGCACTCGCCCTTCCAGCTCGTCATCCGCCTGCGCACGCCGGCTACGACGACGTTCCCCTACGTCGTCAGCGACCTCGAGCCCCTGCACGACGCGTCGCTCCTCACCATGTACTGCCCGAACGCGGGCTCGAGCACGGCCGGCCTCATCACGGTCGTCTCGTCGTCGGCGAACGGCGCCGAGATGGTGCCGTTCGAGCAGCTCTCGGCCGTCCAGGGCCAGCGCTTCGTCTACCGCGACGCGCCGGTCGCCTCGTTCGACAGCGACGAGGCGCTCGCCCTTTCGGGCATCGACCCAGCCCTGACGCCCGTCGCTGCAGGCGCGCTCGACGAGGCGACAGGGTGGGACGGTCAGAAGGCGCTCTCGCATGAGCAGCGCGAGCGCATCCGGGCGCAGGTCGAGCGCGCGCACGCGCACGGGCTCAAGGTGCGCTACGAGGCGCTGCCCAACTTCCCGGTCCACGTGCGCGAGCAGTGCAGGCAGGCCTTGCTCGCGCTCGGCGTCGACTACCTCTAGACGTCGCCGTCTCTCTCTCGGTCGTCGTCGTCGGCATCGTCGTCGTCGTTCAGGCCCCTTCTCGCCGACTCGCTCCTCGGACCCGCTTGTTGCGGACGTACGTGCTCCTCTTTCTCCCGCTCCCCCTGCCATTTCATGTTGTTGCTGTACCCCTCCTTGCGCACTTCTTTCCTCTCCTTCCTTCCCTCTTTGTGCCCCTCCCTCGTGGACGTCTTCCTCAGCCTGTAGCGACCTCGAGCTTGATCCGTTTCTTCTCTTCCCCTAGCTCTCTCGCACAGGCTCTCGAAGAGCGAAAACAGACCGAGAGAGTGCAGTAAAGCAGTGTCCTTGTCATGCACAGGCGAGACTACTCAAAGCCCGCTGGGACCTCCTCCTCCTCGATCGCCTCGGGCCGGTCCATCTCCTCGTCCTCGTCGAGGAACTCGTCCGGGTCAGGCCTCGGCGTCTCGGCCGTCAAGCTCGTCATGACGTGCCGCGGGACCCGCCCCGGGCCCTCGAGCTGCGCGAGGCGCGACTGCATGAGCCCGTTGAGGAACGTGAGCTCCGAGATCTTGGTCCTGAGGCGCTGCACCTCGGCGTGCGCCTCGGGCGGCCAGTCGCGCCCTGCGCTCGCGCTCGCGACCGACGAGCCGCCGGGCGTCAACGTGCCGTCGGTCGCCGTCGACGGCGCAGGCAAGCTGCCGAGCCCGCCCGTCGGCCGACCCCGACCGCCCGACGACGCCGATGACGAGCCGCGCACCCGGCTCGAGCTCGCCGTCGTCGACGACGCGCTGCGCGCCGACGGCCCGCCGAGCTGGACGCCGCGAGGGCGGCCGCGCTCCGACTCGCCGCGAGCGCGCGAGCGCGACCGGCTCCCCTGCGCGCCGACGCGGCGCACGCTACTGCCCGATCCGCCCGGGCTCGCAGTCGCGCGCGGGTACAGGTAGCCCGAGACGGGCTGCGACGCCGAGCTCGACGCCGCTGCGCCGAGGCCGGGTGCGCCGGCGCCCGACTGCGAGACGCGCAGCTCGTGGATGCCCGTCTCGACGCCGTGCAGCCTCGCGCGGCTCGTGCTCCCGCTCCCACCGCTGCCGCTCCCCGCCGCACCCGACGCCGCCTCGTCGTCCTGCAGCTCGTCGACCTCGTCGACGTCGTCCATGGCGGCGTCGCCCCGCCCCTTGCCCTTGCCGCCCGCCGACGCCGGCCCATACTCGTCGAACCGCTTCTCGGGCCTGCCCCTGCGCTCATCGGCACCAGGGGGCGTCCCGCCGCCGGGCTGCGCGCCCGAGCCCAGCCCGAGCGAGCGCCACGAGGGCGCGAGCGCACGGCTGCCCGTCTCGGGCGAGCGCACGCCGCCCTCGCTCGAGCCGGCGACCGACGGCGAGTCGGACGAGACGGATGCGCCGCGCTCACGGTCCCGAGCGACACCGGCCGCGGTCGACGTCGAGGCGCTCGCGGCGGCGGCGGTGAGGGCGGCAGGGGGCTCGAGCGCAGGGTGAGGTGCGGCGGGCGCAAAGAGGCCGGCGTGGTGGCGCAGGCCGGCGGGAGGAGGGAGGCCGAACAGCGGCTGCGACGTGCTGCTGCTGCTGCTGCCGTTGGTGAGCGAGGGGAGCTGCACCTTGGCGTCGTCGCCGCCGGCGCCGCCCTGCTGCGCCGAGGCGCCGCCCATCATGGGCGCGAGGAGCGCGTTCGCCGCCGCCTTGGCCTGCTCGTCGATGCTCGAGCCGTACATGCCGCGCCCGGGAGCGGCGCCGGCGCCCGCAGGACCGTTCGCGGGCGAGCCGCTCGTCGCACGGTTCGGCGGCATCGGCTGAGGCGCGAAGCCCGGGCGCCCGGCGAGCGGCGAGTGCGTGTGCGGCTGGTGCAGGTGGTAGTTGGGGTTCGGGTGCGGGTACCACGAGTGCGGCGGAGGAGGTGCAGGGAGGGGACCGCCGGCGCCGCCGGCGTTCGGGTGCGGCGGGCTCGCCGAGCCGCGCGTCGAGCCGGGGCGAGAGGCGCTGCTGTCGGCGCCTGGTGCTGGCGAGCGCGAGCGCGAGTCGGACTGGGCGTGCGTGATCGAGGCGGGAGGGTGGAGCGCGGCCTGCGCGGCGTGGGCGAGAGCGGCGGCGGCGGCGTGAGGCGGAAAGTGCGGCGGGGGAGGGTACGGGTAGGGCGGCGCCTGCCCCGGGTTGAAGCCGGCGGGAGGGACGCCGTAGGGGTAGAAGCCCGGGTAGGGAGGGTAGCCCTCGGGCGGCGGTGCGCCCGGGTGGAAGCCCGGGTAGGGGAAGGGCGGCATCGGCGGCACGCCCGGCGCGCCGACCGCGCCCTCGGTCGGCGTGACCGAGCCCGACGTGCGCTGCCTCGCGTCGAGCGAGACGCCGCGGCGGTTCGGGTCGGCGGAGCGAGACCGGCTGCGCGGCGGCGGGTACGGCTGGTGCGCGTGCGGGTGCGCCGGGTGCGGGTAGCCGTAGCCGTAGGGGAAGCCCGGGTACGGCATGCCGTAGGGCATGGCACCGGGCGGCGGGACGAGCTTGCGCGCCTTGCGCCCGTCGTCCGAGATGGCGCCCTCGCCGAACGGCTTGGACCGCCCGTCCGACATGTCCTGGTCCTCGCTCGCGCCCGATCCGCCCGGCGCGCTCTTGCGCCCGTCGCCCGAGCGAGTCATGCTCTCGCTGCGGTCCTTGGACGCCGTCCTCGCCGCCGCCGCCGCGCCCTTGCCCGCACGGTCCTTGCTCGTGCTCTTGCCCTTGCTGCGGTTGCGCGACTTGATGACGTCCGTCTTGAGCGAGATGGGGCGAGGGCGGCCCTTCATCTTGAAGAAGAGGGCGCAGGCGTTGCAGAGGATGTGGGTGCTGTCGTGCGAGCGGCGCCAGAGCGGGGTCGTCTGCAGGAGGACGAGAAGGTCAGTGCGTCGTCCTCGAGCGCGCAGGGCAGCTATCCAGCTCTCGCAGCGTCGAGCTGGAGAGTCGAGAGGAGAGGGAGCGCACCTGAGTCGCGCAGTTGGCGCAGATCGGCTGGGTCTGCGAGCGAGGGAGGGCAAAACACGTCAGATCTCGAGGTCGCGACGAGACGAGCTAGCAGCGACGTGACGAACCTTATCGTAGTTGGCCGGGAGGGGATTCGGGAGGCCGTTGACGGCGTTGGGCGCAGCCGGGTCGAAGCTGCCTGGCGGACGCTCGCCGGCGGGAGGAGCTGAAGCGGGTGCGGCCGCGGCGGGGAGCAACGCCGACGACGACGAGGCGGCTGCTGCGGCGGCCGAGGCTGCGACGCCGGCGAGAGTGGCGGCGGCCGCGTTGGCCTCGCT
>Ga0308169_10001395_pt1 | contig 28479 bp, 30 predicted proteins | sample PhyBR1_2_FD_202139 | JGI IMG/M metagenome (GOLD analysis project Ga0308169, IMG submission 202139) | Phyllosphere microbial communities from UC Gill Tract Community Farm, Albany, California, United States - DLSLSB.R1 | ecosystem: Host-associated > Plants > Phyllosphere > Unclassified | place...
AACCGCTAACCGGCCGGAGGCTCGGTGCGGAACTTGATCAACTTGTGGGTGCCGTCGCAGTACGGCTTGATGGCCGAGGCGCCGCAGCGGCATAAGGCTACGGTTTGCCGTTGCCGGGGCACTTCGCCGCCCGAGGGCGTGACAATCTCAAACTCACCCCGGACGATCAAGGGTCCGTCCGGGCAGACCACGATAGAGCTGGCGGCAGGTTCCTGGCCCTCACCGGCTCCTGTTTCCTGTTGTTCGGGGTTCATGCCTGCACCGCCTCCATCGCTGTTGTTGCCGGCGTGCCCGGGGTATGCCGGAGCTTGCCCCCGTGGCGCCGCCGGAGCTCTGCCTCCGAATGCGCCGCCGTCCTGATCCTGCTGCCCGCGTACGGCACGCCGCCCTTCCACCTGAGCGCAAGGGCCAGCCAGACGCAGACGGCCCGCTCAAGCGCCCAGAGCGGGGCAAACCATGCGGCCGAGGCGGGAAAGACGGCAGTGCCGTTGTGCCGGCGTCGTCCAACTTCGGCGGCCGCGATGGCTGCCGCGACGAGCGCGCCCAGGACAATCCGCCGCACTTTCCCGGGCAGGAAGAGCGCGCCTGCCACTGCAGGGAGCAGGGCAAGTTCCGCGGCCAGCCGCCGTGGCTGGGCGAAGTCGTCGTAGGCCTGCCGCACGCGCTGGCGCAGGAAATGCCGGGCAGTGGGGGGCCTACGGGCCACGAACAGGTCCGGAAGGATCCGCTCGCTCCCGCCGGCGGCCTTGACGGTCCGGATGAGCTCAAGGTTTTCGAACAGCACGCCTGCATAGCCGCCGGTTGCGAGCAGGGCGTCCCGGCGCACCCCGAGCGTCCCGGGGTAGTCTGCCGACCAGGCCCGGTTGAGCAGCGTCCGGGCCGTGTCCCAGCGTGCATGCCAGGGCAGGGGAGTGAAGTAGTTCTGCGGCCGCACCACGTCCGCTGAGCCCAGGTGATGTACGACGGCGGTGAGGGCCTCGCGCGTGTAGCGGACGTCGTCGTCGGCAATCACCAGGGAGTGCGCACCTGAGGTGCGGACGCCGGTCATGACGCCGGCCACCTTGCCGTTGCCGGCACCGCCGGCACCGCCGGCACCGCCAGCACCGTCAGGGGTGCCGGCTTGGTGGTGCGGATGGTGGTCCGGCCGGACGTGGCGGACCACGGCCGGAAACGCGGCGCGGTGACACTCGAAGAGGGCGGGGTCCGAGCCGTCCACCACGGTGACGGGAATCCAGGCCGCCAGCCTGCGGAGGTAGTCCACCAGCTCGCCCAGGCCCGTGTCCCCGGTCCAGCGCAGGGGCAGGATGTACTCAGCGTCGGGCGCCACGCCGGCGGGCGGCCGCTGGGCTCCCGGGGGCGCGGCTGTCACGCTGCCGCCGGAACGGCCGCCAGGAGGGATGTCTTTCCGGCTTCCCAGCAGGACATCAGGTGCGCGGAAAGGCGGCTGTCGATTGCCATGACGGCTGTGGCCCCGAACAGGACATCAGCAAGCAGTTCCGGTTCGGCTTCCACCAGGCCGCCGGCCAGGTCCCGTCCAGCGATCTGTTCATGGACCGCGTCGGCCTCCACGTGCTCATCGAAGTAGTGGGTGATGTCAGCGCCGAAACCGTGGCGGCGGAATCCGTTGCCGTAGAAGCGGTTGGGCTGGGAGGAGGTCATCTCGTAGATCGCCAGGTGTCCGGTGATGGCGCCGCGGAGGCGCCGGTTCAGTCCGCAGAGCGACATCAGGTTCACGGAGGCGAGGGAGACGGCCGGGACGCTGTCAACGTAGGCGCCGTAGCTGTCGTCCAGATCCAGGCCGCGCATCGTCCGGGCGAAGAGCGCGCTGTGCATCCGTTCGGGACGGCCGCCGCCATATTCGTCCGCCTGGATCTCCACCAGGGCCGCTTTGGGCCGGCCGCTGAGCCGCGGAATGGCCCAGGTGTGGGGATCGGCTTCCTTCAACTGGTACACGGACTTGTGGACCAGGAATTCCTTGAGCTGCTCCAGGGTGGCCTTCCTGGCCACGTAACGGGAGACGCTGGGGCCAGTGTCCGCGGCGGCGAGGCCGAACAGGACGTCGGCCACCGCGTCGCTGGTCATGGCAACCCCGGCCGGCAGTTCGAAGTCACCGGCCGCTTCCCGGGCGGCGGCGCGGAGTGCGGCCTCAAACGGTTCCTCGATCAGCCGGCGGACCCTGATCAGCGACGGCTCCCACTCCCAGCTGTCCGACACGCCGTCCAGGCCCGAGTAATGGAGTTCGTAAAGGCAGAAGAGGGCCAGTTGGATGTCCTCGTCGCCGATGATGTCGCCGCTTCCGGTCAGCTGCCGTGCCACCAGGGAATACAGCCCGTCCACGTCCGGCCCGGCGGTGTCCGGGGCCTGGGCAAGGACCGCGAAGAGTGCGCTGCTGACGGGGCCTCTGGTTTCCGGGATTCTCATGCTGCTCCTTGGTCTGCCGCGCTGGTGACGGGAACGAACGCGGGACCGCCCATGGTGACTCCCATGCCCTGTCCTCCTCGAAACCCGGGAACAACATAGTAAGCATGATTACTAATAAAAGCTAAGCAGGCTTCTTGTCCTCTCCAGGTTTCCCGGTTCCGGGCGACTAATCGGCCAGCGCAGAACCCAGGACATCCCGCAGCGCCTCCACTGCCAAGTCATGGTCCTGCAGCTGCGGCAGTCCGGAGACGGTGACCGTGGCCACCGCGCCCACCCCGGTGACGTAGACCGGAAACGCGCCGCCGTGGGCCGCATACCGGGACTGGTCGAACCAGGCGTTGTCCTCGATCCGGCCGCCGCCCAGCCGGCCGCGCAGGCCCACCAGCAGGGACGGCACCTCGTACCGGGCGGCGGTGCGCTGCTTGGCGCGGATCCAGTGGTCGTTGTCCGGCGTGGCGCCGGGCAGCGCCACGTGGAACAGGACCTGCTCGCCCTTGGTGATGTCGATGGCGATTGGCAGGCTACGTTCCTTGCCAAGTTCCACCAGGAGCAGGCCCAGGTTCAGTGCGTCATCCGGCGAGAAGCCGGGGAACTGAAGCTCGCGGACTTCAGCTTCGACGCGGAGGATCAGCGATTCCAAGGCACCCTCGGGCTGGGCGTCGCCTGAGTCGGGATCGAAGCCGGTCACATCCGGTGGATTGGCGGTCATGGCCCTCAATCTACCCCTGCCCGGTGTAAACTTGACCCTGCCCGGATGGGCAATCACAAGCCTTACCCAAACTAAAAGCAACACTAATAACGACAGGGGAGCGCCGCCGTCGGGCATCCTGGCAAAAGCCGGGCACCGCAGGTGGGCGCTGAGAGTGCGGACAGCCGCAGACCCTCGAACCTGATCCGGTTAGTACCGGCGCAAGGGAGTCGAGTTCTCAAAGTGTCGCGGCTGCACGGCTACGGGCCGTTAGCCGGTCCACTTTCCCCTCCTGTTTCCCAGGAGGATCACATGAGCACTGCAGCAATCAAGAAGACCACAGGTAAGTCCTGGCGCGTCGTGGACATCGTCGTGGCGGCCCTCGTGGCCATCGCCGGCGGCGTCATCTTCTGGGCATGGGACCAGGGCGCCGCAGCCCTGTCCGCCCCCATGAACGCCGCCTACCCGCCCCTCACCGGACTGTTGGCCGGCGGATGGATGATCCCGGGCGTACTGGGCATGCTCATCATCCGCAAGCCCGGCGCTGCCCTGTTCTGCGAGACCGTAGCCGCCACCGGGGAGCTGCTCATGGGCTCCCAGTACGGCGCCTCGGTCCTCTTCTCGGGCTTCATCCAGGGCCTGGGCGCGGAAATCATCTTCATTATCTTCGCCTACCGCAAGTTCAACCTGCCCGTCTCACTGCTGGCAGGCGCCGCGGCCGGCTTCTTCTGCGGCCTGAATGACTCGTTTGCGCCCTGGGGCTGGAACATTGCCTACTCCGGCGCGGACAAGTTCGCCTATATCGTCCTCACCACGGTATCCGGCGCCGTCCTGGCCGGCGGGCTGTCGTGGCTGGCCACCCGCGGCCTGGCGCGCACCGGCGTACTCAGCTCCTTCGCCTCGCGCAAGGCGGCCACGGAGCCAGTCTTCTCCTGATGGCATCCGCCCAGGACCCTGCCGGCGCGGTCCGCCCGGCCGCTGTCAGCGCCCGCGGCTGGGGCTGGCGGCACGCCGGCAGGGCCAAGCCCGCCGTCCATGCCCTTGACCTGGACATCAGCCCCGGCGAGCGGGTGCTGCTGCTTGGCCCCTCGGGTGCCGGGAAGTCGACGCTCCTGCATGCGCTGGCAGGCGTGCTGGGAGACATCGAGGACGACGGCGAGGCAGGCGACGCCGACGAGTCAGGTTCGCTGCTGGTTGACGGTGCCGTGCCCCGCGCCCAGCGCGGACGCGCCGGGCTCATGCAGCAGGACCCCGAGACCCAGGTGGTTCTTTCGCGGGTTGGCGATGACGTCGCCTTCGGCGCCGAAAACCTCGCGGTGCCCAGGGACGCCATCTGGCCCCGCGTGCACGAGGCGCTTGCCGACGTCGGACTCGCCCACCTGCCGCTGGACCATCCGACGTCGGCCCTGTCCGGCGGGCAAAAGCAGCGCCTGGCGCTTGCCGGCATCCTGGCCATGCGGCCCGGGCTGATCCTGCTGGACGAGCCCACCGCCAACCTGGACCCGGACGGGGTGCTGGAGGTCCGCGACGCCGTGGCGCGCTGCCTGGACAAGACCGGCGCCACGCTGGTGGTGGTGGAACACCGGGTGTCCGTCTGGAAGGACCTGGTGGACCGGATCGTGGTTCTGCAGCCGGGCTCCGCCACCGACTCCGCCGTGCTCCTGGACGGGCCGCCGGACAGGGTGCTCAATGAGGCCCGCACCATGTTGGCCGCCGCGGGAGTCTGGGTGCCTGGCTACGTTCCCGCCACCCGCGCCCGTGCCGCCGTGCCGGCCGCGGGAACGGGGAACCTGCTGCTGGCCGCCGAGCAACTTGGCGTATCCCGGGAGCGCCCGCGCCGCAAAGGCTTCCGGAAAATTCCGCCGGTACCGGTCCAGGAAGGCGTGGCCGCGCAGGTCCGCGCCGGGCAGGCCCTGGCTATCACAGGCCCGAATGGCGCCGGTAAGTCCACCTTCGCGTTGACCCTCGCGGGGCTGCTGGAGCCGGTGTGCGGGAAGGTGTCCGCCACCCTGGACCTCAGCCGCGGAGCGGGCATCGACCCCTACAGGTGGAAGGCCGAACAATTGATTTCGCGCGTGGGCACCGTGTTCCAGGAGCCGGAGCACCAGTTCGTGACGGGCAAGGTGCTCGATGAGCTCCGCTTTGGTCCGCGGCACCTGGGGTACGGCGAAGACCGGGTTGACGAGCTGCTGGAGCGGCTGCGGCTCACCCACCTCGTGGATGCCAACCCCTACACTCTCTCCGGCGGGGAAAAGCGGCGGTTGTCCGTGGCCACCGTCCTCGCCGCCAGCCCGCAGGTCCTGGTCCTGGACGAGCCCACGTTCGGGCAGGACGCCAACACCTGGGCGGAACTGGCCTCGTTCCTGTCCGAGCTTTTGGATGGAGGCACCGCGGTGGTGTCCGTGACGCACGATGCCGAGTTCACCGGGGCTTTGGGCGGCGCGGAACTGCGGATGGCCGCGGCGGAAACGGTGGCGCCATGAGGCAGGAGCTGACCCTGCGGGGCAACCACGCCCTCCTGGCCCGCGCCAATCCGCTGAGCAAATTCGCCGCCGTCCTGCTCATCACGGCCGTGCTGGCCTTGTCCATCGACTGGGTTTCCGCCTCGGTGGCCCTGGTCTTTGAACTGCTGCTGTTTCCCCTGGCCGGGCTCACCCTGTCCCTGCTCTGGCAGCGCGGATGGCCGCTGATCCTCGCTGCCGCCGTGGGAGGCTGGAGCACCTCCATCCTGGCGCCGGACAGCGGAAGGATCCTGCTCGACGTCGGCATCTGGACCATGAGCGAAGGTTCCCTCCAGCTGGGGATCGGCTTCCTGCTGCGCGGCTTCGCCATCGCCCTACCGGCTGTGCTCCTGATGAGCTGCACCGACCCGACGGACCTCGCGGACGCATTGGCACAGAAAGCGCGCCTGCCGCACCGGTTCGTCCTGGGAACCCTTGCCGCGATGCGCCTGGTGGGACTCATGGCTGAGGAGTGGCAGACCATCGGAATGGCCCGCCGGGCGCGGGGCGTGGGTTCGCGCGGGAGCCTGGGCCAGCGGGTGAAGGCGACGTTGGGGCAAAGCTTCGGCCTCCTGGTACAGGCGATCCGGCGCGCGTCGCGGCTTGCCGTCACCATGGAAGCCCGGGGTTTTGGCGGCGGTACGCGGACCTGGGCCCGCCAATCCACCTTCAGCACCCTGGACCTTTGGGTGGTGGGCGGCGGCGTCCTGGTGGCGGGCCTTGCCCTTTTCGCGGCAGTCACCGCGGGAACGTGGAACATGGTGTGGCTGGGGAGCTGACCCCGGCCTTCAAAAACTACGTAAGCTTCCCTATCGCACCGATAGGGTAAAGCCTTTCCGCTGCCCCTCGGGAGGGTGAGGGTAGCCCCCCAAGCCCGGCCCTATAACTCATTTATGATATATTTGCGTTATGACGCAGGAAACCGCCGAACACGTTGCCGCCATGCTGAGGGACGCCCGGAGTGAGAAGGGCTGGACCCAGGGCCAGCTGGCCGCCGAACTTGGAACCAGCCAGAGCGCCGTGGCCAGGATGGAACAGGGCAAGCAGAACCTGAGCCTGAAGATGATCCAGCGGCTGGAAAACATCTTCGACCGCAGCATCGTCAACGTGGGCAAGCCGCAGATGACCCACCTCCGGGTTGAAGGCGGACGCACTCTGTCCGGCGCTGTGGACGTGAACAGCAGCAAGAACGCCGGCGTCGCCCTGCTCTGTGCCAGCCTGATCAACCGCGGCACCACCGTACTCCGCCGGCTGGCCCGGATCGAGGAAGTCAACCGCATCGTCGAGGTGCTGACCAGCATCGGCGTGGAGTGCACCTGGCTCAACGACACGGACCTGCGCCTGCGCCGTCCCGCGGTCCTGGACCTGGACGCGATGGATGTCGACGCAGCCCGCAGGACCCGCAGCGTCATCATGCTGCTCGGCCCCCTGCTGGATGAGTCCCGGGAGTACCGGCTGCCCTACGCCGGCGGCTGCGACCTTGGCACCCGCACCGTGGAACCGCATATGCAGGCACTGCGCCAGTTTGGCCTGTCGGTGGAGGCGACCACAGGTTTCTACACAGTCCAGGCGCCTCCTGCCGACACCCGCGACCGCTCCTTCGTCCTTACCGAGCGGGGCGACACCGTCACCGAGAACGCGATCATGGCGGCCTCCCACCGGTCAGGCACAACCGTAATCCGCAACGCCAGCCCCAACTACATGGTGCAGGACCTGTGCTTCTACCTGCAGATGCTCGGTGTCACCATCGAGGGCGTGGGCACCACCACGCTGAAGATCACCGGGCGGCCGGAAATCGACGCCGACATCGAATACTTCCCCTCCGAGGATCCCATCGAGGCCATGAGCCTCATCACGGCCGGCATTGTCACCAATTCCGAGGTCACCGTGCGCCGGGTGCCCATCGAGTTCATGGAAATCGAGCTGGCCACCCTGGGCCAGATGGGGCAGCAGCTGGAGATCTCGGGCGAGTACATGGCCCGCAACGGCCGCACCCGCCTGGTGGACGTCACCACCAAGCCGTCCGAGCTGCGCGCCCCCGAGGACAAGATCCACCCGATGCCCTTCCCCGGGCTGAACATCGACAACCTTCCGTTCTTCGCCGTCATCGCCGCCAACGCCCACGGCCAGACCATGATCCACGACTGGGTCTACGAGAACCGGGCCATCTACCTGACCGAGCTGAACCGGCTCGGCGCCCAGGTACAGCTCCTGGACCCGCACCGCATCTACGTCAACGGACCCACCAAGTGGCGCGCCGCAGAGGTGGGCTGCCCGCCCGCGCTCCGCCCTGCCGCCTGCCTGCTGCTGGCCATGCTGGCCGCACGGGGCGTGTCCGAGCTGCGGAACATCTACGTGATCGAGCGCGGTTACGAGGACCTTGCGGAGCGACTGAACACCATCGGGGCCAAGGTGGAGTACTTCCAGGACTAGGTTTCACGGTTCGTCATGAACCGCGTGTGACAGTTCCAATGCCCGGGAGCTGACGCAGAATGTTCGTATGCGTACGTTCGGCGTAGAGGAAGAACTCCTGATCGTTGACCCGGAGTCCGGAGAGCCGCTTGCCCTGGCCGATGCCCTCCTTGCCGGCCACCGCGTTGCAGCTGACGATCTGCCCGTGGACCCGGCAGTCCAGCACGCCGGGAACCAGGCGGACGACGACGAGATGGGCTTGAGTGCCGAGCTGAAGCTTGAGCAGATCGAGACGCAGACCCGGCCGTGCCTGGAGTACGGCAGCCTGCTGGAACAGATCCGGGCCGGCCGGTCCCTTGCTGACCAGGCGGCCAGGAAGCACGGTGCCAGGGTGGCGGCGCTGGCCACCTCGCCGGTGGCGTCCCCCAGCCATACGACACCTGACCCGCGCTACGCCAGGATGCTTGAGCGGTTTGGCCTCACGGCCCAAGAGCAACTGACCTGCGGCTTTCACGTCCATACCTATGTCGAGTCGCCCGAAGAAGGCGTCGCCGTCCTGGACCGCATCCGCGACAAGCTCGCAGTGCTCACGGCGCTGAGTGCCAACTCCCCGTTCTGGAACGGCGTCCCCACAGGGTTCGAAAGCTACCGCACACAGGCCTGGAACCGCTGGCCCACTGCCGGGCCGGCAGGCATCTATGGAACGTATCCTGCCTACCGGCGGGTGGTGACGCGGCTGCTGGACACCGGCGTCATGCTCGATGAGGGCATGCTCTACTTCGACGCCCGTTTGTCCCGCAACCACCCCACGGTGGAGGTTCGGGTGGCGGACGTCTGCCTTCGGGCCGAGGATGCAGCACTCATTGCGGTGCTGGTCCGGGCGCTGGTGGAGTCCGCCGGCAGGGAATGGCGGGAAGACGTTGATCCGGCACCCGTTCCCACGGTCCTGCTGCGGATGGCCTCCTGGCAGGCCAGCAGCGAAGGGCTCAATGGCGAGCTCCTGGAATTTGGCAACTTCCGCCCCGCCCCGGCTGCCGACGTGGCCCGCTCCCTGGTGGACTACCTGGCGCCCGTCCTGGAGGAACAGGGCGAGCTGGCCCTGGCCCGGCAGGGCGTGGAAGACATCATCTCCCGGGGAACAGGGGCAGCTGAACAGCGGCGCGCCCGCGACAAGGTCCTGGCTGGACCGCCGCCGGAGGACATGGGGTTCGGTGCGGTGGTCCGGCAAGCCGTTCGCATAACAATGCGCGACGCACTTGATCTCTCCGAAGTGGCGGCCACGCCGGAGCTCTTGCGGGTCCGCCAGGCCTAGCCGCTTGGGAGCGCTAGATCTGCTTCAGCGCCTGTTCCAAGTCCCGGATGAGGTCATCGGCGTCTTCAAGCCCCACCGACAGCCGGACCACCCCGTCGCTCAATCCAATGGCAGCCCGTCCTTCCGGGCCCATGGCGCGGTGGGTGGTGGTGGCCGGGTGGGTGATCAGCGACTTGGAATCGCCCAGGTTGTTGGAGATGTCGATGATCCGCAGCCCGTCCAGCAGCGCGAAGGCGGCTTCCTTCCCGGAGCGTCCGCCGGAGGGGGCGAGTTCCAGGGTGAGGACGGTGCCGCCGGCGCTCATTTGCTTTGCGGCCAGCTCGTACTGCGGGTGGGACTTCAGCAGCGGGTACTTCACCCAGCTCACCGCCGGCTGATCCTCCAGCCATTCTGCGAGCCGGAGGGCGGTGGCCGAGGAGTGCTTGACGCGCAGGCCCATGGTTTCCAGGCCCTTGGTCAGGACCCAGGCGTTGAACGGGGAGAGGGCGGGGCCGGTGTGCCGCATCAGCTGCTTCACCGGGCCGTCGATGTATTCCTTCGTGCCCAGGATGGCGCCGCCCATGACCCTGCCCTGGCCGTCGATGTGCTTGGTGCCCGAGTAGACGATGACGTCCGCGCCAAGGTCACCGCAGCGCTGCAGCAGGGGAGTGGCAAAGACGTTGTCCGCCACCACGGTGGCCCCGGCGGCGTGTGCCAGCTCGCTGACCGCGGCGATGTCCACGATCTCCTGCATGGGGTTGGACGGGGACTCGAAGAAGACGGCGGTGGTGGGCTTGGAAAGGGCCTCGCGCCACTGGTCCAGGTCCGGGCCGTCCACGAACACCGTCTCCACGCCCCACCGGGGCAGAATTTCGTTCAGGATCACGAAGCAGGAGCCGAACAGCGAGCGGGCAGCCACCACGCGGTCGCCGGCAGCCAGCAAGGCACCCAGCGCGGTGAACACCGCGGACATGCCCGACGCCGTCGCAAAGCATGCCTCGGTGCCTTCCAGCAGCCGGAGCCGTTCCTGGAAGGTGGCCACGGATGGGTTGCCGTAGCGGGAGTACACAAACCGCTCGTCCTCGCCGGTGAACGCGCGTTCAGCTGCTGCCGCCGATTCGTAGACGAAGCCGGAGTTGAGGAAGATCGCCTCCGACGTTTCCTGGAAGTTGCTGCGGTCCAGCCCGCCGCGGACGGCCTGGGTATCAGGGTTCCAGCCGGGGGCGTCTTGGTTGAAGCTCACTTAGTTCTTTCCGAGGTTGGTGGGCAGGCCACGGTTCTTCCAGCCATTCACGGTCCGCTCGCCGTAGCGGTCCGGATCGCCTTCGAAGCCCTCCAGGATGCTGTAGGCGGTAAAACCGGCCCGGGTGGCTGCGGTCGCCGCGGCGATGGACCGCTTGCCGGAACGGCACAGGAACAGCAGTTCCGTGCCTGAGTCTTCCGGTGCCTGCTCCGAGAGGTCCTTGATGAAGTCAGGGTTGGGGATGCCGCCGGGAAAGGTCCACTGGATGAACAACGGGTCGTTGTCCGTGGCCTTGGTGTCCGGGATGCCAATGTGGGCCCACTCGCCCTCAGTGCGGACATCCACCAGGATCGCTCCCTGCTCCAGCTTGGCCCAGGCTTCCTGCGGCGTCAGGTCTCCCGCGTAGCTCATGCGTGGCCCTCGCCGTCGAACTCGCCCTCAAGTTCGTCAACGGCAGTGGCCACGGCGGCGTCCGCCGAGGCGATCGCGGCCGGAAGGACAATTGCCTGCGCCACGATCACGCTGGTGCCGTTGAAGGTTGCGGCCGGGCTGCCGTGCAGCACGTAGCCGTCGGCGAGGGCGGCGGAGATCCGCTCGCAGAATTCACGGGTGTCCGCACCGGTAATCAGTCGGTAGGACAGTCTTTCGTCAGGGGCAGGTGCGTCGGACACGACGGATCTCCTTCTTTCACGCTTGCAACTCGAATCGGTCGATATGCCGAGTATTCACCTGAGGCACCCCGCCGCGAAAGGGAGGGTTGCCGACCGGCCAGTCAGGGCTTGGCACCGGTACTCATTACTCCCCAAAAACGTAACATCTGGCACGCCCGGCCGCACGGCCGCCGTCGTCATGTTCCGTAATTGAGCGGGGGAAGGGCCGCACCGTAGATCTTCCTCGTGCACGCGGCGCCGACGCGTTGTGGTCTGCGCCATGATCCTGGGGCGGCTGTACATGAAAAATGCTGCGGCACGCTTGTGCCACAGCATTTGATCACGCGCCGCGGATGACCGCGGCAGTTACGCCCGGACTTACACAAGCCCCGGGTAGCTGGCCAGGATATAGTCGGCGGCGGCGGGACCCCTCATGCGGAGTCCGTTCCTTGCCGGGCTGATCCTGCGTTTCATGGTTGCCCAAAAGTTGGATTCCGTGCCGAGCGGCTGGCCGTTGACGGAGCACCAGCTGACATAGAGCCCGTAAAGGCGGTCGCGGTCCAGGCTGCAGCCGGACGCGGGGTCGGAATAGGTGGCTTCGGAAAGGAAATGATCGAACTGCGAATTGGCCATGACGGCATCCCTTCGCTAGGTGCGCGGCGCCACCGTTCGGCTACAGCAGCTGACCTCGATGCCTGCACAAGGCCATCGGGTCCATAGGAGGTTCCCCGCTGAAAATCGGGGACCAGGAGCGCTTTCACCGCTTGTCTACGCTGTAGACTTTACATGTAGACCATAAGTGAGGCAAGTGTCTTGATTACTCCCCGGCGACGTCCGGCAGCTAGGACCAGGCAATGACAACCGCCAATACTTCAAGGCCAGACGGGCCCAAAACGCGGCTGAGCCGGGACCTGGTCCTGGCCAAGGCGCTGGAGCTCGTGGATGCCGAAGGCCTCGATGCGCTGACCATGCGACGCTTGGGGCAGGAGCTGGGCCGGGATCCCATGAGCCTTTACCGCTACGCGGATAACCGCGCTGCATTGCTGGATGCAGTCTCTGAACTTGTACTGACCCGGCTCAGCATCCACCCGAAGGACCCGGACTGGAAAGCGCAGCTGCGCAACATAGCGCACGCCCTGCGGGCGCTGGCACTCCAGCACCCCAACGTCGTCCCCCTGCTGGTCACCCGGCCGCTTTCCACGCCGTTGGGCCTGCGTCCCCTGGGCACCCTAAGGCCGCTGGAGCAGATCCTGTCCCTGCTGGTAGCGGCAGGATTCGAACCCGCGGATGCGCTCCATGTCTACCGCGCCTACTACGGCTTCCTTTACGGGCACATCCTCAAGGAACTGCAGGAGTACGTGGTGGATCCGGAGGAAAACGAGGTGCTGCTGCGGCTGGGGCTCCACCGCCTGCCCGCCAAGGAGTTTCCCCGGCTGCGTGCCTTGGCGCCGGCGCTGACAGACTACGACGGCGCCACGGAGCTTGACCAGGGACTCGCCATCCTTCTTTCCGGGCTGGAGGCACAGCTTTCCGGGCAGGCCGAAAGTTCCGGCAGCTGAAGATGGTTATTCGAACGAGGCCCGGCGCCGGTCCTGGACCCTGGTGTTCCAGACGTCCGGCCTGTTCACTTTGAACCGGCGCCCTGTCAACGCTTTGGCGTTCAGCCTGACGTAGTTGGCTTTTTCTCCGGGCTGCCACGGCTCCAGTCCAAGGCCGTCCACTGCATCCTTGACGGCCTGGTCCTCGATGATTTCCGTGTCACCGCGGACCATCACGCTCCAGGCCTGTTCGCTGGAGGGATCGTAGCCGTCAATTTCCAGGGCTGCCGGCCGTTCCATCCTCGCTCCCCAAAGCTTTGAGCCGGGAGCAGTGCGGAAGACAATGCTCCGCAGGTGGACAACGTAGTTCACGGGGAAGATCTGCGGATGTTCGTCGACGACGATGGCCAGCCTGCCCACCGTGTCATTGGCCAGGAATTCCCAGCAGTCGTCGAAGGACAGTTTTTCGATCGGCGCGTTTTGCGAGTCCATGGTCCACACCTTACGGGTGATGCCGGAACGGGAAAAGGGATGGCGCCACCCTGTTACGGGACTAATGGATGCCGGCGAAAAGCTCGCTCAGTTCGGCCGTCAGCTCCTTCTGGACGGACGGGGTGCCGATCTCCTTGCCATCGATCCTGTTCACGGGTGCCAGCAGGCGGACACTGGAGATCAGCCAGACTGCGTCCGCGTCCAGAAGGTCGCGCGGCTCCAACGGACCGTAGCCCAGTTCCCAGCCGGCCGCCTTGGCCGCCGTGAAGAGTGCGCCCTGGGACGTTCCCGGGAGGATGCCGCTGTCCAGCTGCGGGGTGATCAGGCGTTTCACGGTCGTGCCGTCGTCGGACTTTTCCACATGTGCCAGCAGCACCGTGGACGTGGGGCCCTCCAGGACGCGCCCGTCGGAGGAGAGGAAGATGACGTCGTCCGCGCCCTGCTTGTGTGCGTAACGCAGCGCGGCCATGTTGACGGCGTAGGAAAGGGTCTTAGCGCCCAGAAGCAGCCAGGGCGCGCGTTCGGCCACCTCACTGTCGTAGCCGCGGTCCAGGAGGATGACGTCGATGCCGGTTTCCCGCTGCCGGCGCCCGGCCGCCCCTGCGGGCGAAGCCTGCACCCAGGCGGTGGGTGATGGCGCACCTTCCACGCCGCGGGTCACCACCAGCTTGACTACCAGTTCATCTGCGGAGGGGTCCGCCGGCGGGTTCTGGGACCGGTGCCCGGCCACGGCGGCTGTGATGGCCCGCCGCCACGCATCCTGCTCCGGAATATTCAGGTCCAGCGCCGCGGCGGAGCCCGCAAGCCGGTCCAAGTGGGCCTGCATCTTCCGCACTGAACCACCGACGGCGAGCATGGTCTCGAAGACGCCGTCGCCGCGCGTAACCCCCAGATCGGTGACCAGCAGCTGCGGTTTCGATGCGTCGGCCACCCTGCCGTCGGGGAAAGCGGGGTCAAGGAAGATAAGAACCACTGGGGCTGGAGAGGTCATGGCACCAGCTTAGTGCGGCACCGCGGATAAGCTGGGCAGAGTGCACCGGCCGGAAAGCCGTTCCCCGGAGCCCAATCTCCCGGGAGTTATAGAAGTGTTGTGGCCTTTTTCGCTTGCCGGCACCGCGCCGACGTGGGTAGTGGTACTCCTGGGCTTTATAGATCTGGCCATCAGGGTCCTTGCCTTGGGCATCATCCCCGGTAACAGGCGCCCCACCACGGCCATGGCCTGGCTGTTGGGGATCTTCTTTATTCCTTTCGTGGGCATCGTCCTGTTCCTGCTGTTCGGCAATTTCCAGTTGTCCAGCCGGCGCCGCGCACAGCAGCAGCTGGTCAACGACCGGGTGCAGGCCGGCATCACTGCGCTCTCGGATGCTGAAAGCGACTACCCGGGACCGGAGTGGGTCAAGTCCGCGGCTGAGCTCAACCGCACGCTGGGGTCGCTGCCCATGGTGGACGGCAACACCGTTGACCTCATTCCCGGATATCCGGACTCCATCCTGGAAATGACCAAGGCCGTGCGGAAGGCGAAGAAGTTCGTCAACGCCGAGTTCTACATCATGAGCTCGGACCACGTCACCAATGATCTGCTCACCGCCTTGGAGGAAGCCGCCGAACGGGGCGTTGAAGTCCGGCTCCTGTTCGACCACATCGGCACGCTGCGCATTAAGGGCTACAACAAGCTGCTCAAGCGGCTCAAAGCGGGCAAGATCCAGTGGAAGCGGATGCTTCCCCTCCTGCCCATCCATGGCCAGTGGCGCCGGCCGGACCTGCGCAACCACCGCAAGATCATGGTGGTGGACGGCGAAATCGCGTTCACGGGGTCACAGAACCTGATCGAGCCCTCCTACAACAACCCCCGCCACCGCAAGGCAGGCCGTGAATGGGTGGAGCTCATGGCGTGCCTGCGCGGACCGATCGTGACCACCCTGAACGTGGTGTTCGCCACCGACTGGCTGAGCGAAACTGATGAATCGCTGGAGCACCAGCTGCAGCTTCCCGCCGATCCGCATCCCGGTGGCATCACTGCCCAGGTGGTGCCCAGCGGCCCGGGGTTCATTACCGAAAACAACCTGCGGCTGTTCAACACCCTTATCTACTCGGCGCAGCACCGGATCTCCATCTGCAGCCCCTACTTCGTTCCGGACGATTCCCTGCTGTACGCCATCACCACGGCGGCGCAGCGCGGCGTCGACGTGGAGCTGTTCGTGTCCGAGAAGGGCGACCAGTTCCTGGTCCACCACGCCCAGCGCTCCTACTACGAGGCCCTCCTTGAAGCCGGCGTGCGCATCTACCTGTACAAGGCCCCGTTCGTGCTGCACGCCAAGCACTTCACCATCGATGACGAAGTGGCCGTCCTGGGGTCCAGCAACATGGACATGCGCTCATTCTCGCTGAACCTTGAGGTCTCCGTCATGCTCCTCGGTGAGGATATCGTGAACAAGATGCGGGCCGTGGAGGACACCTACCGGGACATTTCCCACGAACTCAAGCTGGCGGACTGGCTCACCCGGCCGCTGCCCGCACGCTATGTGGACAACGTGGCCCGCCTGACGGCCACGGTCCAATAGGGCGTTCAACAAGGCCCAGTCTCCGGACGCTAGTCCTCAGCAGGAACCCGATCACCGTCGTCGTGCCCGGCGTGCTCCGGCCAGCCGCTTTTCCGGTAGGCAGGCGTACCAACGGCCAGGACCGTCACGGCCAAGGCGCAGCTGCCGATCATGACATAAACCATGGACAGGGAGTTTCCGCCCAGCACGCCCACCAAGGGACTGACCAGCCCTGCCACCCCGGACTGCAGCGCCCCGATCACCGCCGCCGCCGTACCCGCCATGTGGCCGTAGTTGTGCAGGGCCAGGACGGAGGCGTTGGCCGGGACCATGCCCTGCATCGACAGGACCAGCCAGAGGCCGGCGACCACGCCGAACGCGCCGCCGGCCCCGGAGGCCACCACCAGGAGCAGCAGCACGGCGAGGGCCAACTGGACCAGGAGGGCGGTGCGCAGGAGCCGGACCGGCGAAAATTTCCGGACCAGGGCGGCATTGAGCTGGGCCGAGAGCACAAGCGCGGCGCCGTTGAGCGCGAAAACCAGGGCAAACTGCTGGGCCGTGAGGCCGTATTCGTTCTGGAAGACGAAGGGCGAACCCACCACGTAGCTCATGATCAGGGCCAGGCCCAGCCCCGGGATGACGGCCAGCGCCATGAAGTGCCTGTCCCGCAGGAGTGCCCAGTAGGCGCGGGCCACATGTTTTGGGTGGCCGGGACTGCGCCGGTCCTCCGGCAGCGTCTCCGGCATGAACTTCAGGACAATGGCCACCAGGACCACCCCGATAAGCGCCAGCGCATAAAAGACAGCGCGCCAGTTCCAGACCCCGGCGATGGCCTGGCCCACGGTGGGGGCCAGGAGCGGCGCCACGCCGATCACCAGCATCAGCCGGGACAGCAGCTGCGCCGCGGCAGAGCCGACGAACCGGTCACGGATGACGGCGAGCGACACCACGGCGGCGGACGCGTTGAAGAAGCCCTGGAGCACGCGCAGCCCTGTGAGCGTCTCGATGTTGGGGGTCATGGAGCACAGCAGGGAGATGGCCACGTGCAGCGAGATGCCGATGAACAGCGGCAGCCTGCGCCCGAACCGGTCCGAGAACGGGCCAATGACCAGCTGGCCGATGCCGGCGCCAACAAGGGTGCCGGACAACGTGAGCTGGGCGGCGGTCTGGGTGGTGTGGAGGTCGGCCTCCACGGCGGGCAGGGAGGGCAGGTACATGTCCGTGGTGAGGGCCGGAAGCGCCGCCAGGGCGCCCAGCATCAGGACGTATTTGAAAGTGCGCGGTGCCTGCTTGCTGTTACGGGGATGGGGCGGGTCCGTCACGCGGCAAACCTAACTCGTGGAAGCGCTTTCTGTCCGCCGCGTGGCTTGAGCGGTTCAGTCGACCCTCAGGGGCCTACCCCGGACGGCAGCTTCCTAAACGGGCGTCCGCGGAGTGGATGCCGGGTAAGGGGGTCAAGGCACTCCTGGACTGCCGTCACCCCTCCGGGAACACGGCGCCCAGGGTGGACAGGACCCCGTAGGCCTTGGTGCGGATCTCGTCATACTCCTCGTCCGGGACGGAGTCCGACGTGATGGCGCCGCCGACGCCGAGCGACAGTTCCGCCGTCCCGTCACCTGCCGTGCTGATCACCAGGGTCCGGATGGCGACGGCGAGGTCGGTGGCCGCATTGAGGGAAAAGTAGCCGATGGCACCGGAATAGAGGCCGCGGGGGCCCGCTTCCAGCCGGTCCAGGATGGCCATGGTGCTGATCTTGGGGGCGCCGGTCATGGATCCTGCCGGGAAGCAGGCTGCCACCGCCTCGGCGCGCGGGGCCCCGGGAAGGAGGCGCGCGTCGATGGTGCTGACCATTTGGTGGACGGTGGCGTAGCTTTCGATCGCGCACAGCCTGCTGACGGTGACGGAGCCGGGCTCGGCGAAGTGGCTGAGGTCATTGCGCAGCAGGTCCACGATCATGATGTTCTCGGCCCTGTCCTTCAGGGAGGTGGCCAGATCCGTGCGCAGCAGGCTGTCCTCCTGCGGGTCGGCAGCCCGGCGGCGGGTGCCCTTGATCGGTTCGGCGCGCATGCCGCCGTCGGACGCAATCTTGAGGAAGCGCTCGGGGGAGGTGCTGGCCACGGCAAGGCCACCCAGGCGCAGGTAGCTGGCAAAGGGGGCCGGATTTCGCCGCCGCAGCGCCAGGTACGTGGCCCACGGGTCCAGCGAGGTAGACCGGGTCCGCGCCTCCAACGTGGTGGTCAGGCAGACCTCATAGCTGTTTCCCTCGGCAATCTGGTGCTGGGCGGCGGCAATCTTCTGCCGGTACTCCACACCGGTGTCCCGGCTGCGGAAAACGGGGGTTTCGGGCGGTCCGACGGCGGCGCTGCCGCCGGCTTCCGCTGTTGAACCCTTTACAACTGAGGTTTCCACCGCTGCCCGTGCCTGCTCCAGCCACTCATCGGCATCCCCCGCCTCGAGCGCCAAAAGCCATACGGCACCCTCGGCATGGTCCAGGACCAGGGCCCGGCCCGCGAAGATCAAGGCAGCGTCGGGAGTGGGCGCGGAGACGTCGCTGCCACCGGTCTCGCGCTTCAGCTCATACCCCAGGCAGCCCAGCCAGCCCAGTGTGAACTCACACGGGTAACCGTCCGGGGTGCGTACGGCGCGGCGGCCCCAGACGGTGTCCAGCCAGCGGAAGAAGGGGCCCGGGACGTTGGCGTTGCAGGAGCCGGCGCTGATGCTGCTCACCCCTGCACGGTGCGTTACGAACTGGCCGAACGTGCCGCCGTCGTCCGCCATGATGCTGAAGCGGCTCCGCCCGGCGGCATTCCGTGTTGCCCCGTCTTCGGCGCCGGCCGGCGTGCTGCCGGCGTTGGAGGAGTCCAGCCAGACGGCGTTGGTCGAGCTCCCGTACAGGGACTGGAACAGGGCGGGCGCGTCCGGCGCGGCATCAAGGCGCTCGGCACGAAGGCGCAGGCCGCGCCGCGCCGATAACTCCGGCGCAAGCACCGGTGCCAGGACCGGCAGGTAAGGGAGGAGCCGCAGCAGGTCCGCCGGGGCCGAGCCATCGGCCAGGTTATGGACATGAAGGTCCGCATGGCCGGGAACGTCGTCCCGGCCCAGCCACTCGTCCTCCTGGGCGGCCCACCGGTCCCAGTACGGCTCGTAGGTGGCGCCGTCGCGGTGCAACGCCCGGCTGCGGCGGATGTCATCCGGCGACTCCGCCCAGACCACGGCGTCCAGCAGAGGCCGGGCAGCCTCCGCGGCGGCCCCGACTCCCTCCACAATGATGATTTCCGCGGGCAGGGTCACCCTGGTGTCGCCGTCGTAATGGTTGTCCCAGTCCCAGCTGGTCCATGAGGCCGCCTCATCGCGGCGCAGCGGAGTGAGGACCGTGGTGACGTAGCGCTCGATGCCCGCTTCCAGTCCGTCCCAGCCCGGATAGATGTCCTCGAGGTGGAACAGCGAGACTTTGTGGTGGGCGCGGAGCCGGGCCGCGAGTTCGATGGCCAGGGTGGTCTTCCCTGCGCCGGAGCGCCCGTCGACGGCGATGATGACGGGGGCTGGGCTCATGGACTAGAGCGTACCGTTTTCCGTCGGCCCCTTTCATCCATGGATGACGCCCTGCCGGGAGGCATGGCGGCCGCTGCTGAGGTGGCCGCCCAGGAACCCGCTCACCAGCAGCAGGACTGCTCCGGCCCGGGCCAGCCGCACGCCCAACCGGTGGTTGCCGCGGGACCGTGCCAGCCAGGAGGCGAAATATGCGCCGGTGGCTGCGGCGTTGGCGGCAGCGTGCACAATTCCGACCCGTTTCAGGGCGCGGTCCTTGCCGGACCAGGTGGCCCAGCCGGACAGGGCGGTGGGGACGGCGGCTATGACACCAAGGGCCACGAGGCGCTGGGAGGAGCGGCGGGAAGAGTCGTCATCGAAAAGGTCCAGGAACACCGCAGACCACCAGGCCCCGAACGGCCCGTCCGTAAGGATGGTGTGCAGCGGGATGCCCGTGGTGTCACCGCGGATGACACTCCGGATCCTGGGCTGCTCCATCAGGCGGGATGCCAGTGGTTCTGCTGCCGTAACGGCGGCGTCCAGGGAATCTGCTTCTTCAAGGCTGCCAAGGAGCCGGGCGTACCGGCCGGGATGGGATGCGGCATGCATGCAGCACAAAATACTCCTGGCGCTGCCGGAATGCACCGGTTTTCTGCGCCGTGATCCGGCTAGTGCGGCTGAAGCTGGGTGTTCTGCAGGACCGCTGCCTTGATGTGCTCAAGCAGGCCGGGCAGTGCGGCGTGGATCTGGTGCCAGACGGCGTCGAAATCAGTGTGGCCGCCGTACCAGGGGTCCTCGATGCCCTGGTCCAACCTGTCACGGTCCGCCATGGCAGGATCAAAACTGCGGAGCATCCGGATCTTTTCCAGGGACTCCTGGTCCGGGGCCGCCTGGCTTAGCCAGGCGTAATGGTCGATATCCAGGGCCAGGATCAGGTCGCGCTCGTGAAACCACTCCGCCTCCCACTCGCGGGCCACGTGGTGCTCCGATGCCAGCTGTGTTGCCGCGAGCCGGCGGGCGGCGCGGGGATCGATGGGCCGGCCGGCCTCGTAACCGGTGATGCCGGCGGAGTCCACTTCCACCAACGCCTCCAGGCCCTCGCGTGCGAGCGCTGCCTCGAGCATGAGCTCGGCCATGGGGGACCGGCAGATGTTGCCGGTGCAGACGGTGATCACGCGGTATGCGCTCGACGTTGAGTTCATGGAACTAAGCATGCGCGCTGCCCCTCACTCTTGGCTACCCGCTCGTTCACATTGTTTTACTAACTTGTAAAGATGCATTACTGGCCTGAAATGGGGTAAGAACCACGTTGGTCCGGCGGCCGCAAAGTGCTCTTTAGTGGATGAGGGCCAACAGGATGCCCACTCCCACGAACAGGACTCCAAAGACCCTGCCCAGGACCAGCTGACCACGCTCTGTGTTGGTGAAGCGCTGGAACGATCTCGCCGCCGCAGCAAAGAAGAACCACATCACCAGGATGTCGATGGCCACGATGGTGGCCGTCAGAACGGCGTACTGGGTGAACAGGGGCTGGTCGGGCCGGATGAACTGCGGGGTGAAGGCAAGGAAGAACACAATTGCCTTCGGGTTCAACAGGTTGACCCAGAACCCCCGCCGGAAAATCGACCATGCGGGTTCATTGCGGAGGGCGGCAGCCTGCTCCTGGGCCACCGTGGGCTTGCTGAGGAACTGGCGGATGCCGAGGTACACCAGGTAGGCGGCGCCCGCGTAGCGGATCACGTTGAAGGCGATGGGGGAGCTCGCCACCAGCACCCCGACGCCCAGGGCCACGATCAGGACGTGCACTATGAGGGCAGCCTGCTGGCCCAGGATTCCCCAAATCGAGCGGCGGAAGCCCGCATTGAGCGAATTGCTCATGGTGTTGATGGCCCCGGCTCCCGGGGTAAAGCTGATAAGGACGCCGGCGCCCGCCAGGGCCAGCCACAGGGAAAATTGCACTGACCAATCTTACGGCGAAGGCCGGTCGCTCCAGGGCGGGAGGGCTTGGGCCACTACCAGAGCGTGGAGACCGGGCCGAAGGCCCTGAGGTGGTCGTCGGCGGTGACAAGCGTGAACCCTTCCACCATCGCCTGGGCCGCCAGCATCCGGTCAAACGGGTCCTTGTGCTCCCAGTCCAACTGTCCCGCGGCAAGTCCGTGAGATGCGCTTACGCCAATCTCGGAGGCATATAGGTGGGCAACCTGCCGTGCGAAGCTGGTGACGATCGCAGCCCCGGAGGGAAGCTTTCCTTGTCGGTGCTTATAGGAGAGCTCATAGGCTGTCACCGGCGAGACGAAGACCTGGTTTTCGAGTTTAGTGATCGCATTTCTGGCTTTGGACGAGAGCTTCCTGGGCTCTGCGATCGTCCAGAGGAACACATGGGTGTCCAGCAGCAGCTGCGTCATTCAGCAACGCCCATTTCCTCATCTGTCCACGGCTCATAAAATTCGTCCGGGATGTGGAGCGGGGCAAGAAAGCCCAGTTCCCTTTTCGCGGGCCGCTCTATTTTGACCAGCCGCGCAACGGGCCTGCCGGACTTGGCGATCACCACGTCCTCACCGCGTTCGACGAGGTTCAACAGCTCGGAAAGGCGGGTTTTGGCATCCTGGACGTTGTATTGCCCCATGTTGACCAAGTCTACTTGGTCAACCTCCACTGCAGTAGGTTCGCACCAGTAATCGTTGTCGCCGTAGTAGGTCATGCCCCGAGGCTATGCCCGGTCAATCCAGTGCAGGGAAGGAAGTTCCTGCTATGTGGACAACTAGGAGCTAGGCCCGGGCGATGACCTCGCCGTTGGGAATCAGGAACCAGCCGTCGTCCGTGGAACCCCAGCGGTGCCAACCGGCCGAGATCCGTGCCAGGTCCGCGGCGTCGGCGAACCCGTACTCCAGCGCCTGCTCCGCGAAGGCCGAATGCAACACCCGTTCACCCCAGACGCGTGCCTGCCAGCGGCGCTGCTGAGCCGTGGCGTAGAGCCAGTTGCTGCTGGTGGGGGCGACATCCGTGAACCCCGCAGCCTGGGCCCAGCTGACCAGCCGCCGCCCGGCGTCGGGCTCTGCTCCGTTGCGCCGCGCAATCCGCTGGTACAAATCCATCCACTCGTCCAGCTCGGGAATCTCCGGGTACCAGCTCATGCCGTGAAAGTCAGCGTCGCGGACTGCCACGATGCCGCCCGCTTTGGCCACGCGCCGCATCTCCCGGAGTGCTTCCACGGGGTCGGTCAGGTGCTGGAGCACCTGGTGGGCATGGACGACGTCGAACGTTTCGTCGGGGAAATCCAGGTCGTAAATGTTGCCCGCCACGAATTCCACGTTGGGCACTTGGCGTTCGACGGCGAGCGCCTGTGCCTGGGCGATGACGTCCGGTGAGCGGTCCAGGCCGGTGACCTTGCCCGGGCTGACCAGGGTGGCGAAGTCGCAGGTGATGGTGCCCGGTCCGCAGCCGACGTCTAGCAGCGTCGATCCGGGAGTGAGGTACGGGAGGACGAACGCCGCGGAATTCTCGGCGGTCCTGGCTGCGTGGGCGCGGACCACCGATTCGTGGTGGCCGTGCGTGTAGACGTCGTCTTCAGGCTGCTGCTCGCTCATAGCCAAACGCTACCCCTCGCGGTGCGCCGCTACTCGGATTCCGTCCGTGCTGCCACGGTGGCGTCGATCATGGCGGTCATGAATCGCGTGACGGTTTCCAGTTCTTCTTCGGAGAAGCCGGCCATGGCGCTGCCCATGTGCTGCGCCAGCGGGGCGAAGATGGCCCCGCCCTCCCTGAATGCCTTGGGGGTCATTTTCAGCTGGACCTGCCGCCGGTCCGTGCTGTGGCGTTCCCGGACCACATGTCCGGAGCTGTCCAGCCGGTCGATCAGTGCAGTGGTGGCAGGGGAACTCAGGTTCAGTTCCTTCCGCAGCAATCCGGGGGTCACTACATTCCCCCTGGCCGTATGGCGCATGATGACGGCGAGGGCATTCATGTCCGTCCGGTGCATGTCCTTGCGGTCCCCGGCGGCATCGACGTACCGGTTGGCCTCGATGGTGAACTCCTGCAGGATCCGCAGCAGGGGATGACCGAACTCAGGTCCCGACTGCTCCAGGGGGGACGGCTGAGGATCGCTCGTTTTTGCCATCGCCACCTCCCTGTCCTCGGTTCCGGGCCATTTTCTTCCCGGGCGTACTGACGGATATTACTCCAGCGCTCCGCATCCACGGCTCCCGCCGCTGCCAGCCGTCCGTTACCGCGAAAAAAGCTTGACTGGCACTTATCTCTGCCATGGAGATAATCTATGTTGGAACAAATGCTACTCCCCCCTCACCGATGGAAGGCATCATGAATCGCACAAAAGTCGCCAAGGAACGTGTTCCGTTCTGGCTTCGCTGGCTGGTCCCCGTGGTCCTGGTGCTGACCTGGCTGGGACTGGCCGGGGTGGGCGGACCAACATTCGGCCGGCTGGAAGAGGTCTCGTCGAACGACCAGGCGTCGTTCCTGCCCGCCAGTGCCGAGGCCACCGAGGCGCAGGACTGGCAGGCGAAGTTCCGTGACTCGGACGAGGTCCCCGGCATCATCGTCATCGAGAAGAACGAGGCCTTCACGCCTCAGCAGCTGGGGCAGTTGGCCGCGCTGAAGACCAGCCTGGAAGACCTCAAGCTGGGCAGCGCCGTGATCGGCCCGATCCCGTCAAAGGACGCCAAGGCCGTCCAGTTCGTGGTTCCCATCGGGTCCTCCGGCGAAATCAAGGACGCGGTCAAGGAACTCCGCGACACAGTGAAAGAGGGGGCGCCCGAAGGCGCGCAGACCTTCGTGACCGGCCCCGCCGGGCTCGCGGCGGACCTCACCGCAGCGTTCGGCGGCATTGACGGCATCCTCCTGCTCGTGGCCCTGTCCGCCGTGTTCGTGATCCTGCTGATTGTCTACCGGTCCCTGCTGCTGCCCATCATGGTCCTGCTCACCTCGGTATTTGCCCTCTGCGCGGCCATCCTGCTGGTGTTCGGCATGGCAAAGGCGGGCTGGATCCAGCTCAACGGCCAAAGCCAGGGCATCCTCTCCATCCTGGTGATCGGCGCCGCCACCGACTACGCGCTGCTCTTCGTGGCGCGCTTCCGTGAGGCGCTCACCCACACCACCAACCGCACCGCAGCGGTCCTGACCGCGTGGAAAGCGTCCTTCGAGCCCATCCTTGCCTCCGGCGCCACCGTGATCATCGCGCTGCTGTGCCTGCTCTTCTCCGACCTGAACTCCAACAAGGCCCTGGGCCCCGTTGCCGCTGCAGGCATCCTGTGCGCCCTGTTCGCCGCGCTGACCCTGCTGCCCGCCCTCATGGCGCTGCTTGGCCGGGCCGCGTTCTGGCCCTTCCGGCCCAAGCTCCTCCCTGCAGACCAGCGCGAGCCGGAGCTGGTCACCGGCCTGGAAGGCCAGAAGGGCCTCTGGCGTGCCACCGGCTCCCTGGTGTCACGGCGGCCCAGGACCGTTTGGGTTGCCTCGGTCCTCCTGCTGCTGGTTGCCGCGGGCGGTCTTTTCCAGCTGAAAGCCAACGGCGTGCCGCAGACCGATGTCATCCTCACCGCCTCCAACGCCGTGGACGGCCAGGATGCGCTGGCCCGCCACTTCGACGCCGGCAGCGGCAGCCCCGCCGTCGTGGTTGCCGACCAGGGCAAGGCGGCAGAGGTCCTGGACAAGGTGAAAGCGGACGACGGCGTGGGCGAGGCTTACCTGCTGGCCCGCGGCAGCGTGCCGGTCACCGGAGCTCCGGGCGCTCCCACCGCACCCGACGTCCGTGACGGGAAGGTCCTGATCAACGCCACGTTGAAAAATGCCGCGGACTCGCTTGAAGCGGAGGAGACCATCAAGGCCCTGCGCGCCGAGGTGAAGGCCGTGGATCCCGGCGCCCTCGTGGGCGGCGTGACTGCTACGGCACTGGACACCAACACCACGGCCCAGCATGACCTGGTGGTCATTATCCCGGTGGTCCTGGTGGTGATCCTCTTCATTCTGATGCTGCTGCTGCGCTCCATCGTGGCCCCGGTCCTGCTGGTGCTCTCGGTGGTGGTGTCCTACGCGGCCGCGCTGGGAGTATCGGCCTTCGTGTTCAACAACCTCTTCGGATTCCCGGGGGCCGACGCCACCGTTCCGTTGTTCGGCTTCGTCTTCCTGGTGGCCCTGGGCGTGGACTACAACATCTTCCTGATGAGCCGCGTCCGCGAGGAATCGCTCAAGCACGGCACGCGGCCCGGCATCCTGCGCGGCCTGGTGGTGACCGGCGGTGTGATCACCTCTGCCGGCGTGGTCCTGGCCGCCACGTTCGCTGCCCTGGGTGTCATTCCCATCATGTTCCTGGTGCAGCTGGCCTTCATCGTGGCCTTTGGCGTCCTGCTGGATACCGTGCTGGTGCGCTCGCTGCTGGTGCCGGCCCTGGCCTACGACATCGGGCCGAAGATCTGGTGGCCCGGCAAGCTGGGGCGGGCGGACGGCCGGAGCGATGTACAGCCGCGGCAGCCCGGCGTCGAGCCCCTGCAGGAGGTTCCCAGCCGTTAGCCCCCTGCGCTTGCCAGGCACTACCCCTGTTGCCGCCACCAGTCCACGGTGGCGGCAACAGCCATTTCCAGCGGTGTGGGCGTAACGCCCAGGGCCACCTCGGATGCGGCCGAGTCCATGATGAACGGCCGCTCGAACTGGTACAGCATCTCCGCCAGTTCGCGGGCATCACCTGAGAAAAGTCCCGCCGCCCGGAGCGTCCAGCCGGGGAGGACGCGCACCTTGGGGGCAGGCCGACCTGCTGCGGCAGCGAAGGCACGGGCGAGTTGCTGCTGGGTAAGCGCGGGTCCGGTAGGCGCATGCCACACGGCATTCCAGGCGGAAGGCTGGTCCGCTGCCGCAATCATGGCGCCGGCCAGGTCCGGAACGTAGGTGAACGAGTGCGGCTGCCGGGCGCTGCCCACCACGCTCACGTTCTTTCCCGCCAGGATGGGCGCCACCATGCGTTCGCCGCCATGTGCCATCCGGACCCTGGGGCCGAAGAAGTCGCCGGCCACCACGCTCACCGTTGGCGCGAGTGAGGCCTCGCGCGCCAGGAGCAAGGCGGTCCGTACGCCCCGTTTTCCGCCGGCGGCCCGGCGCGGGCTGCCTTCCGTCATCACGCTGCCAGGCTCGCTGTAGGAGTACAGGCTTTCAGGGAAGACGACGACGGCGCCCGCCTCCTGCGCTGCGGCGAGAACCGCCTGCTCGGCGGCAGGCAGTTCCGCCTTCCAGGTGGAGGCGCTGTAAGCCGAGCCGTGGATGCAGTGGAAGACCGCTTTGGCGCCGGCAAAAGCAGGGCGCAGGATCGCGGGGTCCTTGGCGTCCCCTTTGATCCGCTCAATCAGCGGGTGCTCCGGTCCACTGCCCGATCGCGTCAGTACGCGCACCTGGCGCCCCTGCTCCGCCAGTTGTACCGCCACCGTCCATCCCACCGGGCCAGCCCCGGTCACCACGTATGCCTTCGTCACTTCTGCCTCCTCATTGGAAATGGAGAGCACTGCTCTCAGAAGCAGGATGGCGCGTTGCTGCATCAAAGTCAAGAGCAGTGCTCTCTTTTGCTGCTACCGCTCTTGCTTGTGCCATGATGAGCCTGTGACCGCATCCGCCCAGACCCCCGACGAGGCGCGCCCCCTGACTCCCCGGCAGCGGGCGAGGGCCCGCACCGTGGCCGACATCGTCCGGCTGGGGCGGCAGCACCTGGCAACGCACGGGGCCGCCGCACTCTCCCTGCGGGCCGTGGCAAGGGACCTCGGGGTGGTGTCCTCCGCGGTCTACCGTTACGTGGAGAGCAGGGACGAGCTGCTGACGCTGCTGCTGATTGATGCCTTCGGTGAACTCGGCGATGAGGTGGACGCTGCCGTGCAGGCCGCGCCGGAAGAGGACCACGTGCAACGCTTCCTGGCCCTGGGCCGGGCCGTCCGCGCGTGGGGCCTGCGGGAGTCGGCCAGCTACGCGCTCCTGTTCGGCAGCCCCGTCCCCGGCTACAACGCCCCCGCCGAACGTACAACGGGCCCGGGTACACGGGTCATTGTCAGCCTTATTGGCATCCTGGATGCTGCCTCGCGGGCCGGGCAGCTCGCGGTACCCGCGGGGTCTCCTCAACTCCACTCCACCCTTGCCGCCGACCTTGCCGCCATCCGCTCGGAGTTCGGGCTTGCCGTCCCGGAGGAACTGGTGGCGCGGGGCGTCCTGGTGTGGAGCTCGCTGTTCGGCGCCGTGAGCTTTGAGGTGTTCAACCAATACGGGGCGGACACGTTCAAGGCCCCCGAGGAGCTCTTCGAGCACCATCTTGCCGTCCTGGCAGGGGTGGCCGGGCTGCCGGTAAAGGCCCCCTGACGGGAGCCGCAGGGGCCTGTTGGTCCGCACGCCCCGTCGATAGACTGCCAAGTGAGCGCCGCCACGGACGCCGAGCCTCGAAGGAGAGATGCACCATGACTGAGAATCCTGAAGTTGCAGCCGAGGAGCCCCGCCGGGGCAGCAGTGCACCCGGACTCGAGGGGGAAGGCGGACAGTACGTCGACGGGGACTACGGCGACGCTGGTGCCGTGGAGGAACCGGCCGAAGAACCCGACCGCCAGTACCAGGAAGGCGACTACGGTACGGCCGGAGCCGCCAGCGCCGACAGTGTAGTGGAGGGGCAGTACGCGGACGGCAACTACGGCGACGCGGGCAGCATCAACAAGCCGGCGCGGGGGCCGGGTGACGATGAATACGAGGAAGGCAACTACGGCGACGCCGGAACCGCCGGCGATGACCGGACCGAGGGCGATGACCGGACCGAGGGCGCCATCCGCGAGGGGCTGACCGGTGGTGGCCAGGTGCAGGCGACGACAGCGGAGCGCGGACCCCTCCACGGAGACCGGGACACGGAGCGCTAAGCACCCCGGCAGCACCGTTCTCTCAAAGCGGAACCCGCGGCCCGCCGTCGTACTTAGTCCTGTTGTTCCGCGCCATTCCAAGGCCTGCCTATGCGCACGCCATGCATCACCACTGAAGTTGAGTGAAGTCCACTCAACTTTGGATTGACATCGCTGGCGCCCTGAGTAAAGTTGAGTGCAGAACGCTCAATGCTTAGGGCGCCAACCAGTTTCCAAGGAAAGAAGGAAGCAACACATGTCACGTGCAGTAGGTATCGACCTCGGAACCACCAACTCCGTCGTCTCCGTTCTCGAAG
>Ga0308169_10001398_pt1 | contig 28448 bp, 46 predicted proteins | sample PhyBR1_2_FD_202139 | JGI IMG/M metagenome (GOLD analysis project Ga0308169, IMG submission 202139) | Phyllosphere microbial communities from UC Gill Tract Community Farm, Albany, California, United States - DLSLSB.R1 | ecosystem: Host-associated > Plants > Phyllosphere > Unclassified | place...
TCTCACCCCCCTGCTTCCCCCCCACCTTCTCAGCCAAACGCTTCTCCCGCTTCACCTCGTTGCGCCTGTCGAGCGCTTCGCGAGAATTCTTGTGCACCGAACATTTGGCCCCTTTGCCCGGTTGGGTGAGCTTTTTGCATGCGCCGTGCACAGGGTCGGCATGAACACATTGTCGCGTGAGCAACCCCTTGCTGCTGGCAAACTAGCACACCATCAGCCTGTTCCATCTGGCCTCAGAAGCTCACCCCGTTGTAACACTCGGGCGAGCAAAACTGCTGCTCCTTGTTGGTTCGCGCTGATCCACACCACGGACAGGCTGGCAGGGTGAGGATGAATCGCATCAGAATGACATGGAATGGTACGAATACAACATGGTGAAAGTGAAAACCCCCCACGGCGCCGCCGCCGCCGCCGCCACCTAATGCGCCACCGCAGTACAGCTACAAATCGCGCGAGCTCGCGACGCGTGGGCAATCCCAGCTTGCTGCTCGTACGCCGGCTTGCACACCAGCGGACACATGCAGAGACATTCCTTTGCGCACCCTCCCACCACGCACTTGCAATTGACCGTATCTCGCCCGCGGTACGGCTTGTAAATGAGCTCGCCCGCGTACCCGGGCAAGAGCTGCTGAATCAGCTCGTCGGCGTCCTCTAGACACCCTTCCGACACCCCTCTTTCCTCCTCGTCCCCACCATCCATGATGCGGGGCGAAAGCCTGTAGACGGGTCGTGACTGGAATGCCGAGGCCCGAAAGCCCTTTTCAAACCCCGCAGTCGCCGCGACGCGGGCCGAGACGACCTGGTGGAGGTGGACCGGAAGATCTGGACCGGCGACGAGACAAGGTAGCAAGGTCGGTCGCGATTTGTACAGCTTCCCGACGGCCATGGTCGGGGAGAGCCACTGGGTGCAGGCATCGTCGAGCAGCTCGTTTCGCGCCCGTCCAGGCGCCGGGGCGAGCTGGACGACGTCGGCTGCGGGCCAGAACAATGCGGCAACGTAGACATCGTTCTCCGCACATAGCCGGCGAATCTGTGCCAGTCCCTCTGCGCTACGAACCGCGCGATCTAGGCTGCTAAAAACCACGAGACAGTCGCGTACGTTGCGTAGACGGCCGAGGATGGGCGACGAGTCGGCATTGATTGACGTGTGGCTGTGCTCTTCGACGAAATGCTGGGCAGGCAGGAGCAGGCTGGCGATGGCGCGCTGCCGATTAATGCTCGCCTGATACGCGCTCTGATCCGAGCAGTCTCCACGGCTGGTCCGCACAATCATCCAGCACTGTACGAGATTCTTGTCCGTCATGAAACGCGCAAACGACGCCCGGGTGGGCGGGCGAGTGGGGTGCAGGCGGATAATCTGTTCCATCACCGCGGTAACACCTTGGTGGAAGCCGTTCTTCTCCCCGAGGAGCTGGGCGTGCTCGACTTGCGATTCGAGGTCGGCGATTTGGGACTGCCATTGGCACCAGCCGCCGTCCGCGCCATACGTCCACAGCCCGGACAGCTGGACCATGGCGACTTCATGTTTCATCCGGGTCACATGAGTCGCCAGAGGCGCAGCGACGCAACCATTCGGATCGAATTCGTTGACGGCCCTTCGAATCGTAAAGGGGAGATCCCAGTGGCTCGTCCGTTCGTCCACGATGCAGATGGCGGCGACGTTGGACAGGTCGCGCTGGCAAGGGGGCGGGGGGTCGTGAAGGACGCCAAAGACGACGTTGAACAGTCGAGGGGCAATCCTTTCCCGATCGCCGAGGTTGGAGCGGAACAGAATGTACAGGATCGGTACGGGGGCCAGTGTCGGATCGGGCTCGGGACGGGCGACCGGTGCAATGTCGACGAGGCTCGTCACACAAGTGGCTGCTGCTGCCGTGCGGTCGGCTGCTTCGAGACGGTGTCTGCGGCTCAGCACCCGGCACGAGTGCAGTCACTCACGTCAAATTCACCGACATCCTCCCATTCATCTCCAAGTCGTGTCCCGGCTGCTTGCGCGCAGCGGGTACGAGACCCCGTCCCAACGTCACGTCGATCCCGACAAACGCCGACAAAGCACCCTCCGCCTCGCCTTTGCTCGTCCCCCGAGTACAAAACCAAGGACCTTGGCCCCTGACCGTGTCGTGCAGGACCATCCCTTGGGGGAGCAGCCTCAGTGAGGTCGGCAAAGGGTAGTGGACCGGGTAAAATGTGGTCTGGCCCATGGCGGATGCCTGTGACAGCGCCGTAAACATGCCCAGCGTCCTCGCGCTAAAGTCGAGGTCCCGCCGGATGAATGCCGTACGCAAGTCGGGAGCCGACGCAATCATCAAGATGTGTTGTCCGATCGCGATATACCCCTCCTTGTTCCGCGCCCGCCCCACCGGTCGGTCCGACGGGATGGGGTCGTACTCGATCTCCACCCAGTACTGCTGCGCAACGTGGGCCTCATCATACTCTGTCCGCGTCCGACGGCGAGGGGTGGTGGTCAGGTGTAGTGTGCGGACGCTGGCGACGAGCTGAAAGATGATGCCGTGCGGGGTATGCGCGAGCCAGGGGATGCGGTCAGACAACTCAAAGCGGTCAACTTGGCTGGGCGTGAGGAGTGTGTCGCTTTTGAAGCAATGTAAGGACCCGGGGATCGCATGCATGTCGCATTCGATGCGGGGGTAGATGTCGAGGGTGTGATTGGGGACGAGAGTGTCGATGATGTCTAGCATGGTGATGGGTGGGACGGGCATGGTGATGGGTGGGATGGAAGAGTGGGTCTGTGGGTGGCAACCGTGATAACGGCGGTCAGGGCGGCGAGGTCCGTGGGATCGTTTTGCGACTGGTTCGTGGGATCGTTTTGCGACTGATCGTTAGGCGGTTGCTTTCTGCGACTCGTGCTTTGTGACAGAGACGCACAACCCTCGCTACCGTCGTAGCCTTGTGTGGAGTCGATCCTGACTCAGAGGTGAACTGAAGAAATGATGTCTATTAGTTGACAACAAGATACAATCTTCGAGGGGGCTATGGTACCGTAGTGGCTGCCTTATATATGTTATCGGGAAGCGAAGCACCACACCCGGCCCCTTAAGCCCCAAGGCAGGCTATCCGGCAGTAAGAGCAGCCCGTACCTATTACGGGCGCCGGTCTCAGGTACGATCACCGGGGGCTTGGGCAACGACACTTTGCACCAGAGGCCTCTTCGCGGTCAGCTAATAGGTGGAGGGTTTCTACGCCTGATCGCCCCTGTCCTCGTCAAAGCATTGCGACTGACAGTGTGTGATATGAAAAGCATGCATGAAATGTAACATACGACGGGCGATGTACAGCATAAACGTCTCACACTGACACTTGGCCTCGGAACCCCAGAAGCTGCACAGATCGTTTAGTCTGGACAGAGTGAGCGGCCTTGCCCCCCCTTTGACGCTCAAACACTCATATGATAAACCGGAAACTCTGGATCCAGAACAAACCTGTCCCTCTTGCATGACCCCTCGCTCGCACGGGGCACACAGGTTTGCACGCGCGTGAATCCGCCGCAATCCTCGGGGGTGAGCATAGATGACCTCGTTTGAACGGTAGTCTGCCGAGTCAGTGGCATTCGACTGGCAGACTACGCCACCTTGTGCAATTCGTCATCGATACACAACAACGGTTTACCAATCTCTCCCTTGACGACCTCGATTCGAGGGCCGGCAAAGTCCTGCTGGACGAGGCGGAGGGAGGAGAACATTCGATGCTGATGCACCATGACGAGGGCCGGGATGGCGGGCGATGGACGCGATCGATGACGCCTTTAAACGGCGCTTCGGAGCTGCATCTCACCAGCATCGACCTGGTTGTTGACAAGGCGCGTAGTCGGAATGAGGAGACGGTCCGAGTGGAGATCTGTATATCCAGTGGTGTCGAGGGTGCAGTGAACAAGTGGGACTCGGGCGGGAGCGTCCTCGAGGGAGGCGGGGGTGGACTTGTAGACTTCAAGGACAGCGCGACTGGCGCTTAGCGACGACTGAGGGGTGCGACTGTTGCGACTGAGAGATCACGCTGTCTCTCACCGGGGCCTCGTTTCGATTAAAGACACCTATCGCTGCAAGTCCTTCTCCTTCCAGAGGAACCCCCTCGTCACATCCAAGTACGGAGGGAGATCGTACAAGGTGGCGTGCTGCAGGGTGAGCTCTGGGTCTCAGTCGCGCACTCACCTCCTCCCCGACATAGATGTCCACCGGTCATATCACAGTCCGGATGCCTTTTCCCTCTCTCTCCACCAACACGTCCTCTTCTCCCAGCGGTAGCACTCGCACACACATGCCGTTGGGGCTCTTTGGAATCGGGCGGGCGTGCACCGACAATGTTGTGTGCGGGTGGTGCCAGATGTCGGTCAAAACACGCTTTTCGACCGAGTAACACTCTGTGCGCTCGACTCTGGATGGCGTGAGCGCACCTCTTTGGAGGGGTGGGTGGGAACAACCACACGGGTCAAGCTCTCTAGCCCGACATCCCGCTCGAGCTCTCCAGCCCGAGTCCCCTCCCCGAGCTCCCACACCTTGTTCCCTTTCCCCAAGCTCTCCCCACACCCCACCGGAGCTCTCATCACCCGCCCAGGCGCAACTCTGTGATCCGCCGGCAAGAAGCGCAACCTGCGTAGTGCGCTCCCAGGCAAACCCCCGGTTCAGCTAACATCCTCTAGCTGCCCATGCTTCCCCTCGCCTCCCCCCGTCAGGCCCGCCCACACCCTATGGCTATGCGCAGACTCGAACCATGAACCTCGCCTGGCTCTCCAGTCGCAATTTCCCCTCCCAAAAGACGGCCCACGACCCAGCGCAGGCTCTAATGCGTTGACGCCGCGGGCTCAAAGTGTGCGACGAGGAAGGATCCCAAGCACAGTTGTGACTTGGGCTCTAGCTGCGCGTAAAAGACACGCGGTCTGGAAGGGTCATGACGTGTCCGAGCACCGACGAGAGGCTCCCTGCGAGGCTTCCAGACAGGACGAGGCTTCTCGACCTTTGCGATGTAGACCGTTTTTGGGTCAAACTCGCCACGCACCACGTGCTCGTGGCCGGAGGGGGGAATAGACCCAACGCCTCCATCCGTCGTCCGCCATAGAGCCAATCGGCAGCATGCCGTTGACGGGAGGGGATCAAGCGGACGCTCCAAGCTTCAAGCCGCAAGCCGGGTCAGGCGTAGGACACGATACAACACTGGTGGCCCAAGTTCTGGTCGAGCGAGTCGCATGTGGCTTCGGGGGGTGAAGCCGACGCCTCGAGGGGTTTGCATGCAGCCTGCTCAGTAGCGACTGACAGCATGAGGCTGCTTCGGGCCATCTCAGATGACTGCCCGTCAGATTACACCAGTCGCAGATTCTGTCGGAAGTGGCAGGAGCAGAACTTTATCCTCTGCGCGAGATCTTCTCGACACGGTGGTTTGTCGGATTGCTATGCATACAAACATCTGTCGAATCGTGGTCATTATAGAAGCGTTGTCGAGACTGTCAGAAGCCGAGGCCGGCGGGATCACAAGTTCAGAGGCAGCTCCTTCAGTTGGGGTTCAACGTATCGGACAGCACCTGCACCAGGGTACCACCGTAACTGTTCTGTGATCAGCGCTGGACTCTGTTGCGCCCTGCGATGTCAACTTACGTGGTCCCGGTCCGCGCGGATGTGCTTGAAGAGAGAGTAGGCGGCAAAGGAGGACATGCCGACTACCATGACTGCGAGCGGATACGCTTCTGCCGGCATGGGCACTTCGCGGAAGAAGGCGGTGACCTGGTGTCAGCTCGGGCCGGGACTGAGCGAGGCAGGCGAACTTACCGGGTTGTTCGAGTGCTTGGCCGGGGTAGTACTGGCTCGTCGAGCCGCGAGTCGCGAGACGGCGCGGGCGGTGGAGGTGATGTTTCGAGCGAACATTGCGGGTACCTCAATGGTTGAGTGGTTGTTGCGTGAGTGGTTGTTGCGTTGAGTGGTTTGTTGCTGTTGTTGGACGACGGACCCAGACGAGCCGACCAGCATGCATCATATACCATGAAGCCCCGCTCCGCTCGGGACGAACCTCGCTGTCACCCGGTCCGTCACCACCGTCGGAACGACTCGTCGACGAGCCACGAAAGATCCTTTCATCACTTGTCAAAATCGCTCATGCCCAAGTCGTCATCAGCGACCGTTGGATCCGCCATGGACTCGCTGAGACGCGCGCCGAGTTTTCCCCCGTTGGCGAGTTACGCGAAGCCGGACGGTTACGGCAGTGCTGATTTGTATTTAAGCATGCCGGAATTTGTAGTTTCAGCGTGGCTCTACAAATCGTCGGGGGCATTTCTACAAATCCGGCGTGCGGGATAGGACGAGCTCGGACTACGCGTCGGAATCGCTCGTGCGCTGTTTCTCGAGGCTAGATCGTATGACGCCATGGCGCGACGATGTGGTACGATGGCGCCGATGCAGAGGCCATGTGGATTGTTGGGATCAGCGGAAACTTGTTAGCCGGGTGGTGCCGAGATTCGCAGGGAGAGGTCTACCGAGAGCAAAGAACGGGGCGGCGCCGAGGAACGAAGGAGCCGTATCATTCATCGGTGAGTAGTACCCAGACCGGCGTCGAGCGGGTTGGCCGTGGGACCGGGATCCACCGGTGGTGCTACGGTGGTGCTACTATCGCACGTAGTCGGACAGCTACTTCTGCGGGCCCACGACGGAGACCAGTCCCTCCAGACCGGGTCCAATGTCAACATCCCACGTCACTTCTCGTCGCTGCACACCCGCGACGCGTACATAAAACTCACATACTGCTTCAAAGTAACTAACAAGAGGGGTGGAGAATATGTAAACAGAAAAAAAGTCTGGATCTACGACTACTAAACAACCTATCTGCACAACGTTATCGAATACACGCTCAAAGCTCATCCGCAGTGAGATTCTCCTCGTCCTCGTCGACAAAGTCAAACTCGTCCCGATCCTCGCGCACGTCCTCGCTCACAGTCGGGGCGGCACTGCTGCTAGTCGTGTCAAACTCCTCAACGTCGATATAGCTCGACGTCGACGAGTGGACCGAAACGGCATCGTCGTTGTCGTCGCTGGATGCGGACGCGGGGGCGGACTCCGGGCTGGGCGCCATGGATCGGTGAAGGGGCACGTGGGCGTACGCCTCGGGCACGGGCGGGAACTCGGGTCGCGGGGGAGGCGGGAGGTGCAGCGACTGCGAGGTGGACACGGGCATGATCACGGCGGATGAGGCGAGCGACGATGCGGTGGACCTGCTTCCTTCGACGGTGAACCTGGCGTGAGCGCCGCCACACCCATCAGAACTCACCTCAGGCGGAGGGGCTGGCCGTAAACGACACCCTTCTCATCCTCAAACTGCCAGCACTCGATAACCTCGTCGCCGGGTGTCTCGGGAACGATCAGGCCCGGGATTGAAATCTCCACCTCGGCATCGTCGACGACCTCGTCCTTGGCAAAGCTGATATCCTTCTTCGCCGCATCGCCGACCGATCCGGTGCCCTTGTGCACAAGTCGGACGCGCTCAAAGTCGTACTCGGTGCCCGAGGCAAAGTGCTTCACTCGCCAAGTCTTCGTGAACTCGGCGCCGGGCGGGAGGACACAGCCAGCCGGGATAGTGACGTGTCGCGCCCACGAGAAAATATCGAGGGGCGTGACCGGGATGGCGGAGCCCTCAGTCGGAGCCGCGTCGTCGACAATCTGCTCGGCGTCCAGCGCAACCGCCTGGACCGCCTTGCACACCGACTCGACCGTCGCGGCGACGCCGGTGGGGGTCTCCCGGGGCGTCTCCACCTCCTTGTCCTCCTTGTCGTCAGGGACCTCGGCGGGCTTGTTCGACAGCTTCCTCGCCGCTTCAACCGTTTCAATGTCAATCGCGCCCTCGTTGACAGGGCAGACGGCGATGCGCGGCTCCTGCGGCTCGCGCGGCGACGTAAAGGTCGCCTGCAAGCGTGTCTGGTTGTACCGGTGATCATTGTACGTCCTCCACTTTCGCCCCTGCGCATTATCCGGCGCAGTCGAGCATGGCCCGCGGCGATGACCGCCAAATCCTCGCGAGGTGAGCACCTCGGCCGCGTGGTCCATGGTACTCTTCGCGTCGATCTTGAGCGGGACCTTGGTCTTGAGCATCGGGTGGTTGTCCGGGTGCACCGCAAACGGCGCGGCCTCGCACTTTTCGCACAGATCGTAGTCGGGGCAGTCCGGGTGCATGCACTTGTACCTCGCGCCAAAGATTGCCTTGTCGCATCCGTCGCAGACGACGTGCGGATGCTGCACATCGGCCTTGGCCTCGATCGCGTCGTTGGTGACATAGTCGGACGCCCTGTACAACTTGACAAACGAGTGACCCGGGTGCGTCTCATCGATGGTGGCCGCGCAGGATGAGCACGAATCCCAGTCGGGGCAGTTGAGGCACTTCCATCGAACGCCGTTGATAGTCTGCGAGCACAGGTCACACGTGGCTGGGTGACGCGTAGAATCGGTCGCACCCAGCTTGACCCGGTCTTCGAGCCGCGGGTGCAGCATCGCCTTGAAGGTGTGTGTCGACGGGTGCAGATCGCCCGTGTGCAAGAGCGGCAGACACGATCCGCACAAGTCGTAGTCGTGGCACTGTTCGCATTTGTATCGCATGCCACGGATACCGGTGAGACAGCCGTCGCACGAGATGTGCTTGTGTCGGAATCCACCTTTGCCGAGTCGCTCCGCCGGCTTCAGCTCGGTAGGTGGCGGCGGCGGCGGCGGAGACGGCGGCGTCTGCGTCTCGGCATTGACAAAGGCTCCGGGCATAGAGCCGGCTCCGCGGGCGGCGCCGTCAAACGTCCCCGCGAGCTGATTGGTCAAATTGGCCAAGAAGCCATCCAGCATCGTCTTGATCTCTTGCGCCGGAACGAGCGAGTGGGGGTTGTTGACCGTCTCGTTGACCCTGTCGATAAAGTTGCGGATCGCAGGGGGACCATGATGAAAGTGGCCGTACGGGCCGCCGGCTCGGCGTCGCCCATGGTGACCAAAGCGAGGCCCCGCGAACGGAGGCTGCGGGCGGAGCACATCCTCGAGCGGCGGGAACGTGTTGTCCGGCGCCTGCGAGCATCGCCACGCGGCAAACTCGTCAAGGGTCTGTCCCTGTCGGCTCTGTTCCTCCCTCGCTTCCGCCTCGGCAAAGTGCCGCAGCGTCGTGCCCGCCATCGCCCCGTCGAGCTCGTCGTTGAGCGTGTTGAACTCGCTCTGGCACTTGAGCAGGTGCGCCTCGAGCTCTTTCACGTCGCGGGTCTTATCCTTGACGCGGTCGCCCCAGAACGACATGCCGAGCTCGTCGTGGTCGCGCTTGCAGCTCTCGAGCTTGATCTCGAGGGCGGTGAGGAGGGAGACCTTTTTCGCGAGGTCTTCTTCGATCGCCGAGATGTGGATCGCGAGGTCGCCGGTGGACTGAACGAGGGTGTGGGCCCGGTGGTACGAGTGGATCTTGTCGAGCTTTGGGTCAGACGCGAGGAGGACGGTGAAGGTGAGCGTGGGTGCGGGTAAAGACTGAGAAAACGGCTGTTGGCCTCCTTCGTATCTGCGAGGATAAAGAAAGGAAGTGGCGTGTGTGGGGGAGAGATTTGGGTCAGCGCGATCTCACGCAATCGGATATGCCCGATGAGCTCATGACTCACTCCAACGCATCGCAAATGTGCTTCTTGAACATGATGCGGGCTTGTTCATGCTCGTCAGGGAAGAAGAGCACATTCAGCCAGAACGTGTGGGTGCTCGAGGGCAGGTTGAACACAGAGCGGAGCTGTTAAATGAACGGTCGAGGGACGCGGCGGGAAGCGGGGAGGGGTTAGGTGGGGCAGTGCGAGTTGCGGGAGGGTCGCAGAAGTAGGGCGTCGAGAAGGAGTAGAGTCGGAGAAAACGACATGTAGGGCGAGGGCGATGGGAACGGCGACACGATGTGGTCAGCTGAGATCGCGATAACAGCCATCACACTGGGCGGCGGCGTTGATGACGACCGCCCACGTTCAACTCACCTTTTCCTGCACATCCGAGTAGGGAGGAAACTTGGAGCTGCTGAAGACGAGACGTCTGGTCTCGTCCCTCAGCGTCGCCTTGACCACGAACATGGCCAAAGGGGGTTCGCACGCGGGTGGCGTGATAAGGCTGTGCCGGGGTCAAGTGGTAGCGATGGTCGTCGAGTAGATGTGTTCCGGCCCGAGCTGTCGGGGTGCGGCCGCGCAGATGTGAGAGCGAATGAGCGAGTGAGCTCGTGTATGTATTAGCACGGTGGTGGATGGAAGGTAAGACTTGCGTGTCGTCTGTGTCAGCTGCGAATGGACTCGGTCGGTCGGGCAGACGACTCACCAGCTCCGTTCGGCTTTCGCCACCGGTCGCTCGTCTGCTCGTAGCCGGTTTGCCCCAGCTGCAAATTGCCGCATATGGCAATCGTCGCTCCTGTGCCCCAGACCGAATGACGAGAGCTTCCAGCATGCTCTCGAGTCCAGTCATCTATGCATCTGCACGCATCTGGGACCGGAATGTGGACTCTAGGTCGATGCATGCTTTGATACCGTCGGGGCGAGTCAGTCCAAGTTGCGCCCTCAAGCAGCGTGTGAACCGCCTCTCCCTGGTACCTAGAACCGACGCGGGCCAGCTGACGGCGGGCTAAGCGGGTCCTGTGACCAGCGACCAGCTCCATGTTGCCTTTGGTCATTACACACTACCTTCCCACTCATCCATCTCCCCACCCCTCGCCGCTGCGTCGTTCTTCCTCCCTCTTCTCTCTAATCCTCTCCCTTACATAGATTGCCTAGATCGTAGATTGGTAGACCACGACGAGACAAAGCCCACCAACGAGCCAAGCACCCAACCACCTCCACCCGGCCTGATCTTGTCAACAACAGTACAGACCCGTGCTCCCGCAATCGCATCCCCCCATACCTCCGCACCTCTCGCCATGTCCGCGCAACCCCCACACCCCCCGTACCGGCCGTCCCCCACGCGCGCCGCGACGCTGGGCCCCAATCCGTTTAGCAAGTCTCGCGCCGCGTCACAGCCGGCCGGAGAGCGATCTCCCGCGCCACCGCAGTTTGGTGGATCGGGATCACATCCCGACTCAGGTAGAGGCTCCCCAGCCGGCATGTTCGGTGTCATAGGCGGGAGTCGGACGCCCAAGGGTGTCACCGGAAGCCGGGTGCTCGGCGGACCCCCTACCCGAGCAAGCAGCTTCTCCGTCGCAGACGTGCAGGCGAGGGTGAGTCGGACGTGGGTGCCCCAACCCCCAGGCTGATGCCAGAATGCGTCGCTCACGAGGACGCTGTCGAGCCATCAAGAGGAGAACTCGCTGTCTCGGACGCACTCGACTTCGCCATACCCCACCTTCTCCCCTTCCTCGTCCCCGGCCACCTCACCCTCTGTCAACCCCGCGGCGCTTCCCGGAACACCGCCCAAGAGCGGCGCCAACCCTTCCAGGTCGCGATCACAGTCGTTTGCTGTCGGCGCACGACCTATTGCCAGCGGGCGGGCATGGCCAATGTCGACTTTGGAGAACACTGGCGAGTTTGCGCGCTCTTTCGATCCGGGCTGGCCGGACCCAATCGTCGAGGGGAGCAACATGTCGCCGTTCACGCGCAACGTCCCTGGCTTCAATCAGGCGGGACGATTCGGTGCGCCCGTGACGAGCTACCCCTCCCGTGGATTCACTTCGACTTGGGGCTCCTCGGCGCCAGACCACCCACCCGCCACTGCCAAGCCGCTCGGCTCGACCGGCCTCTCTACAATTGTCGGCGGGTTTGGGGAACCCAACACAAACGGGAATCGCTCAGGCACGTCAAGTCGGCGGCATTCAGTGTCAGTCGTGGGCGGACCGGGTGGACGACGAGACCTCTTCTCGGACGGCCTCGGCATGACCTCGCCTCCCAGGCGCGGTCTCGGCCCATCAGGCTTTAGCGACGCTGACCTGTTGCACGAGAAGCTGGACAATGCGCTCAATATCACCATCGACGAGAGCAGGAAACGAGGCGTCGAGATCGAGGTGGGCAAAGGTCAGCAGATCCCGGCCGGGCGTTTCGGCGGGGACGACGATTACGGGCGCAGCTACAACTCGGCGTCGTCCCCGGCAAGGGGTCGTCTTGGCGCGCCCGTCGACGAACTCCGACCCGGGTCACAGCAGTCTAGATTCGACTTTGGCCAAGCGAGAAATGGCCCAGCGGCGGCAAGTCCCAGCCGGGCGCAAGGGTATGGAGCGCCCGGACCCATCGGCGCGCCGTCGGTCTTTGGCCCCGATGGCGGCTACAACGGCTCGAGACTGTCGTACACGAACCGACAGGGACCGCCCTCGCCCGTGTTGCCAACGTCCAGCTTCGGCCGGCCGCCTCCGTTCAACCCATACGGCGCCAGGCCGCAAGGCTTCACGTCGTATGCGCAACCGCAAAACTTTCCGCCGCCGCCGCAGCAAGGTTTCGGCTACTACCCACAGCAGGGCTCCCCGCCGACATCCCCCTCGTTCTCACAGCTGTCACTCTCCGACCTCGGCCGGGGTCTCCCGCTCTCGCAGCTGCCACAAAACGCGCCGTTGTACATTGTCGTGTTCAAGGCAGGGCGCCGAGACGTGTTCTACTGCCCCGACCCGACCCTGCTCATCTCCGTGGGCGATCGCGTCATCGTCGAGGCAGACCGGGGCAGTGACCTCGGCACGGTCGTGTATGACAGCTTGACCCCGGTCGAGGTTCGAGAATGGCAGGAAAAGCAGGCGACGGCGGCGCTGCTGAGCGGTGCGAGGGAACATCAGCCGCCTGGACTGGCTATGGGCGGATTCTTGAACAAGCCCAAGGTCACCCGCGTGGCGGGCGGCGAGCTGGCCGGCGCGGATCTGTCGACGTTGCTTGCGGGTGTGGGCGGCGGGCAGATGGACAGTCCGATGGGCAGCACCGCTCAAGGTCGCGGCCCCCTGGCCAAGGAGATCATGCCCAAACGCATCTTCGCAAAGTCGGCGCAAGGCCCCGAGGAGCAGGAGTAGGTTGCCGGGCTGACCCCGAGGGCTGGACCCCGAGTGCTAACACCGCAGGCGAGTGCAGCAGAAACTGCGCGACGAGCAAGAGGCGCTGTACATCTGTCGGGAAAAGGTGGCGCAGCGCGGCCTGCCGATGACGATCGTGGATGCAGAGTACCAGTGGTGGGTCGCCATCCGTTGACCCATCCGTTGACCCCGCCTGACTGTAGGGACCGCCGAAAGCTTACATTCTACTTCAAGGCGGATAAGCGGATCGACTTCCGTGATCTCACAAAGGAGAATTTCAGGATTTTCAAGTCGAGGATTTGGATGGCGATGGTGCCAAAGGATGGTGAGTGTTCGCTGCATGCACACGCTGCGGTTGGAGCTGATGCCCAGACCCGAGGAACTGACGTCTACGAGCTGTTTGCGGCGAAAGAGCCATTACACAACGTACGCGACGAAACGCATAATACACCAAGGAGCGTCAAGGCGCGAGGAGGGCCACATGAGGATGCTTGATGGGGGAAACACGTGCGGAATTGAGAAGGAAACAATCATGCTCCAGGAAAGGTGCGAGCCTGTGTACGAGTAGCATTGTATCATAGTCAAATGAAGCGATTGCGCGGCTAAAGAGCTGCCACGAGTTGTGTTCACTGAGGGCGACCGCGACTGTCGATCCACCTCACAGCATTGATGATGATTCACATGCGGCGTGGATGTTTTGTCTGTGCCCTGAGCGGCAGATCGCACGTGGGAACCGATTAAGAACAGGAACACTAAGGTGTCTCAGATGGCTGGGCGAGTCCCCCCCCCGCCACAAGCCGAAAAACGCCGGGTCGAGTGTGGGTTAGCGTTACGCGACCGGTGGGTTGACTGATCGGATGCGGCAAGTGCTCTCTGGGCCTGGGCGTGGCGTGCATCTCGCGCAACGCGTCCACCACCACCACCCCCATCTGGGCTTTTTTGTCCCGTCCTTATCACCCACCCACCCCTTCTCACTCTTGACTCTGTACTCCCATCACATCATACACACCATGAGCGGACAACAGGTGAGTGTGCGGCGATGGGCTTTCACGCCAAGCCACACCTCGGGCGAGCCTGCTGGCACACTCACCCCCGTGTGTGCTGGCCTGTGTGCTGGCACCACCACCACCCCCTGGCCAGCCCTATAGCCTCGACACAGATGGACAAACACTGACACGCAGGAACAAGAGATCTCTTCCGTCGGTCACAACCGATTCGGCTTCGACTCTCGAGTCGACACCGAGACGCTGCGATCGCTCTACCTGGTGAGTTGAGCGCGTTGGGCTGTGGTGCCTCAGCTTTGCTCGAGAAAACGGCGTCGTCAAGGGCAAGCTTCTCATCGCGCTTCTCGAGCTACACTCTATCTGCACATCCCTGTCTATCCACTCCTCGCATGGTACCCCCGCCGTTCAGTGCAGCTCGCAAGCCGGCTCCCCGATCTAGCCCTCGACCCTGACCCAACCCGCTAACCCCGACCCAACACGCTAACCCCAGACGCCCAACCTCGTCAAGGACGGCTCCAAGATCGTCAACCCCTCGGGCGCGCCCCACAAGGACTACGGCAAGGAGTCGGTCGTCGACGCCGAGGCCAACACCATCCAGTACACCACCCTGGCCAAGTTCCCGCCCGTCAAGCTCCTCCCCAACAGCGAGCGAAAGCGGATTCTCGGTGCGTCGAGTGGTCGGGCCCGCGCTGACAGCAGTCACCGGTGGTGCCGGATTCGTCGGATCGCACTTGGTCGACCGATTGATGCTGCTCGGTCACGAGGTCACCGTCCTCGACAACTTCTTCACCGGATCCAGGACCACGGTGCGTGCGACGTGCAACGTGGCAGATCACAAGCTGACCTTTAGGTGTCGCACTGGGTCGGTCACCCCAACTTTGAGATGGTCCGACACGACGTCGTCGAGCCGTTCCTGATCGAGGTCGACCGTGCGTGCTTTGCGCCGGCCCGGACTGACGCCAGAAATCTACCACCTCGCGTGCCCGGCCTCGCCGCCCCACTACCAGTACAACGCCGTCAAGACGATCAAGACGTCGTTCATGGGTACGCTGAACATGCTCGGTCTCGCCAAGCGAACCAAGGCGCGATTCCTCATCACCTCGACGTCCGAGGTCTACGGTGACCCCGAGGAGCACCCGCAGCGAGAGGACTACTGGGGTCACGTCAACTGCATTGGCCCCCGAGCGTGCTACGACGAGGGCAAGCGAGTGGCCGAGACGCTCACGTACGGCTACATGCGACAGGACAACGTCGAGGTCCGAGTTGCCCGAATCTTCAACACGTTCGGCCCCAGGATGAACCCCTACGACGGCCGAGTCGTCTCCAACTTTATCATTCAGGCGCTCAAGGGCGAGGACATGACCGTCTACGGTGACGGCAAGCAGACCCGATCGTTCCAATACGTCCACGACCTGGTCGACGGTCTGATCCTGCTCATGAACGGCGACGAGACCCGACCGGTCAACATCGGCTCCAGCCACGAGTTCACCATCATGGAGTTTGCCGAGGCGGTCCGAGTGAGTACAGTTGATCGTCTTGTCTGACCCGGCAGGACATCGTCGAGGAGGTTCAGAAGGAGGAGGGCAACCCGCTCGCCAAGCGTGTCGGCATCATCCACAAGGACATGCCGGTCGACGACCCCCAGCGACGACGAGCCGACACCTCGCGAGCCAAGGAGGTCCTCCAGTGGCAGCCGCAGTACGGCGTCCGAGAAGGTGTCCGAGAGATGGTCAAGTGGGTGCTGCGTTGCGTCGAGGAAGCCACGCTGACAGTGCAGGTACTACAGCTCGCAGCTCCGACAGGGCAAGATCTAGGCCATACACAGGTTGCTCAGCACGCGCAGCACGTCACGCGCAGCACCAGGGCTAGTGGGGGTTAACAAGTCATGGTTACAGAGGTACCTTTTTTCCGGTTGCTTTACTTTAGATCGCATCACTGCGCGCCTGCCTTCGGTCACATGCATACAATAGGCTTCGACGGGGTGTGGAAGTGGTTACGATCGGTCTGAGGGCATGTGGAAAGACTGCAGCGGCGTCCGCGTCGGCGTCCGCGTCACGCGTCATCGCCACGGCCACGGCCAAGAACCGCGCCGTTGCGATCCAACATCACCCATTGTTCCTCCTCAGTCCGCCATGTCAGCCGACATAGACACGCCCGAGGCGGGCCCATCGACGGGCCCATCGACGGGCCCATCGTCGCCGCGGCCGACCATCCACGTCTCAGCTCCAGACCAAACCGGTGCGGGCCCATCTCAACCCGTCGAACCAGCTACGCCGGCGCCGTCCAACCGCGTCGAGGTCGTCCCGGCCGCACCGCCTCATGCACTACCCGCCAGGGACCTTCCGACCGCGACCCCATCGACATCAGCCACGCCAACAACGCGGCCAGGCCCGGACATATCCGAGTTCGACCCGTTTGCGACGCCCATGCCGGGGTCGACACAGGGGCAGGAGCGAGCTCGCCCTGCACTGCAGCCGTCGCCCCTGGCACAGTCCACGCCCGTGCATACGACCGCGGCGAGGCAAGAAGCCGCCGCGCAGAGTCCGTCTCGGCAGACCAGAGGCGGCTCGGCGGGGTCGAGTGACGGCGCGGCTGTGACTTTGCCCGGCGCAACAACCACAGACTCGGGCTTGAGCGAGCCCGCCTTCAACTTCTCGGGCTTCTTGAAGGATCTCAGGCTCAAGTCTGCCGAGCCGGTCGCACGGTATCTGAAGAGGTGCGCCGGCATGGATCCGTCGTGAGGGGGTTGTGTCCGCTGACCGCAGCTTCCTGTCCAACTTTGCCAAAAAACCCTTCACCGTCAACGAGCAGATCAAGCTCATCCACGACTTCCTGGACGTGCGTCGCATGCTCGCCGTCCGTGAGCCAGCTGACAACAGTTCATCTCGGGCAAGATGGCGCTGTGCGAGCCGTGGAAGTCGCAGTCCCCAGCAGAGTTTGACAACGCCATGGAAGCGATGGAGAAGCTGGTCATGAACCGGCTGTACAACTAGTGAGTTGATGCCGAGGGTGGGCCTTTCTGACGGCAGCACATTCACCCCGCAGCTGGTGCCGTCCCAGCCCATCACGACGGACGACCTCGAGCGCGACGCCGTGTTCTCGCAGCGGGTGAGGCTGTTTGGGTGGATCCGGGAGAAACACCTGGATGTGCCAGAGGGAGAGGCGAGCCAGGGGTTCATTGGGTTCGCGCAACAAGGTGTGGGACATGTGTTGGCGGCATCCATCTGCTGCTTCTGACCCTCAGAGCTGCTCAAGATCAACCATTACAAAGCTCCGCGGGACAAGATGATCTGCATCCTCAACTGCTGCAAGGTCATCTTTGGTAAGCCGCCCCTTCGTCGCCGAGCTCACGCCGTCAGGGCTGATACGGCACGTCAACGGCGCAGACTCGACATCTGCAGACGCCTTTGTCCCGATCCTGATCTTCGTCGTCCTTCACGCCAACCCAGACAACATGCTCTCGAATGTCGAGTGAGCAAAGCAGCCAAACGTCGCCAGGATGCGCGCTGACTTGCAGATATATCAACCGGTTCCGGACGGCGTCAAAGCTATCAGGCGAGGGCGGGTACTACCTCTCGAGCCTGAGCGGCGCGATCGCATTCATAGAGACCATGGACGCCAGCAGCTTGAGTAACATCACTCAAGACGAGTTTGAGGCAAACGTCGAGTCGGCCATCCAGGATCTTCCGCCCTCGCCTTCGTCTCGCACTTCACGGCCGCAGTTACCCACCGAAATGTCCCCGTTCGCCCCTTCCACGCCAGGCGAAGAGCCCGCCCGGCCATTGTCCCTGTCGACGTCGTTTGCCGCGCTGGACAACACCAAGCGGTTCTTCCAGAAGACCGGGAGCACAGTCACCGAGGCGGTGAGCAAGCCCCTCAACGCGATCAGCAAAATCTTCGACGGGATGCAGCAGGACGACGAGGGGTCGACGAGCGGCGCGAGCGGCGCGAGCGACGACGGCGAGCAGGTGGAGCGGAGATGGCGGGCCGGTGGGAGCCGGGACCGCGAACACGATGCGAGGTTGGACGGGTATGGAGAGAATGTGCGGACGCCGCTCCGGCCGGCCAATACCAGGCCGTTCACGCCCGAGTCCCCGTCGAGGCGGTTTGCGCAATTAGGCCTCACGCCCGAGTCCGGCCCGCCCTCTGGCGCGTGGGTGGACGTGTCCTCAACTGGGTCGTTTTAGCTGTAGCGGGACACCAATGCGGGACGTGGCGATGCCCGACTTCTCGTCCGAGCAGATCCAGTCCACGCTGGACATGTCGCAAGAGGCATATGCGCAGTCGCGGCGCGCAAACGTGCAGACCCTGCACCAGATGTTCCCCGCGCTGGACGAAGAGGTCGCCGAGGCTGTGCTCGAGTCGTGCGGGGACGACTTGGGCGTCGCGATAGATCGGCTGCTGGAGATGTAGGCGCGTTCTCGGCAGTACGGCGTGCAGTTCAGACCGTTCCGATGTGTAGCATAAATCAGGCATAAAAAACAGGGCCCAGGACGAGATCATGATGTTGAATAATGTAACAGGCTATCTATAAGAGTCGAAATGTGCGGTCTACAACAAGACCTGGTTGGTCGAGCTTCTGGTGAGGGATTTCTGCGCATAAGTTGGGAGCGAACGACAACAACAACTCACGTTGGGCAAGACGATGCAGCTTCGAACGAGCACTTCGCGGGCGACGCTGACCTCGGTAGCTGCTGTAAGCCGGGTGACCCAGGATGCGCGTGCAAACTCACCCAGGACAGTGACGCTGATCTGCCCCTTGACCTCCTGCTCCGGCTCGGCTTCTCCGTCGACACGAGCCCACTTGCCGACGGTACAGTCGACACCGACGATCGAGTTGAGGACGCACGAGTGCTCCTCCAGAATCGACCCCTCCATGATGATCGCGTCCTTGACTCGGACACCGGCGCCGATGCGCACGCCCGGTCCGATCGCGACGTTGGGTCCAATCTTTGCAGAAGGGTCGATCTGCGCGGACGGGTCGACGAACGTGGGGGAGATGATGTTCGCCGACTTTGTGAGCCGTGTGGGATCCGTCTTGGCGAAGCGGGACAGGTAGAGCGAAGAGGCCGTGACCGCCGAGCTGGGGTCAGCAGAGGCCATACTTGTTCGGGTCACTCACGCGGCAGTCTTGACTTGTCGCCAAAAGTCCTTGGTCTCGTAGACGTACATCTTCTTGGCGGCTGCAAGAGGGACGATGACGTCTTGCTCCAGACGCAAGATCTCGTCCGGCTTGACGAGCGGGTCTTGGGCCGCCCGGGCGTTCTTCTCGTCCATCGCGGTCTTGATCTCCTCGAACAACGACTTGTCAAAGACTGATCTCAGCGCCCGAGTTGCGGCGCCGACACTCACGGTAGACACCGCCGTTGACGGTGTTGGAGATCCAGCTATCTGGCTTCTCGACGTAGTGCAGCATCTGGTTCGACGATTGGTCGTAGACGATGCTGCCGTAGTTGGTCGCAATCTCCTTCTTGACCTAGATGGTCAGCGGGACTTTGGCCATGCGCCCGGTGCTCACCTTGACGCCAAGGACAGTGCCGACGCCGCGGTGCTTCGAGTGGACGTCCATCAGTTCCTGGAAGGGGAATGAGCAGCAGACGTCAATGTTGCAGATGAAGATGTTGTCTGGTGCCGGGGAGTGGAGAATCGAGTCTCGGACTGCGGGTCAGCTATGCGATCCCGGGGTTCGAGGCCGACTGACAGTGGTAGAGGCCACCAGCGGTGCCCAGTGGTCGGTACTCGCGGAGGTAGCTACTGTCAGCACGGCTCGCGCGTACTCATCCGCGTGGGTTCTGGTCGTAGGCCCGATCAGACGTACCCCCCCGCAGGCCACCTCGCGAACCAGACTCACCTGATACCGATGTTGGGGAATTCCCGCTTGGAATCCTTGATGAAGCCGGCCATCGCAGAGTCCTCGTAAAAGCCGATGATGATAACCTCGGTCAATCCCTCGACCTTGGCGAGCGCAGCGAGCGGGTGCCAGATCATGGGCTTGCCCGCGACCGGCAAGAGTGGCTTCGGGCCTGTTGTCAACGAGCTGCCCCCGGCGCGACTTGTCCACACGCACAGTCGAGAGTTAGCGGCCTCATCCGCGTCCCCTTGGAGGGACCTCCGACGAGAATGACACCTTTTGTGACGGCCATGGTGATGTGGTAGAGTGGTTGGACAGACTGGTTTAGTATGGGAAGTTGAAGATAGCCCCCGGGAGGTCAACCACGTTCCACGCCGCATGAGCCGAAAGCGGTCATGGCCGTCAGCGGCCAGCTTAAAACGCGTCCAAAGAGGCAGCCAGGCGCGTCTCACCCACCGACTTTCAAGGGTCGTCCCTGAACACGCGGCGGATCGGTTGCGAGCCGGGACGATCCTGGTGGATGGCTGATTGGTGCTGTAATGCGCTCCCCCCGAAGGGCGGTTGCGTGAAGGTGCCTGGACACAGCGGGCCGCGGTCGCGCATAGGAGCTGATGGGGCATCGAGGACAGGCTTGAAGCAAAAGCCTGGGTGCCGCGGGACTAGGCTGGTCACAGGCCAAATACGGCTACTGACTACATGCAGTGCTCGAGTCGTCCCCGTGTCACAGCCTCGCCCGAGCACATCACATCCCCTCCCTCGTCACGTCGTTTGAGTCATCCGCGATGCGGGTATCGAGATCGCTTGATGAAACGATGGGATGCGGTGCAAAGGGGGATGGGGTAGGGAGTGAGTGGCAAAGGTGCCACTTTTGGTAATACCGCGGCGGGGGGACGGCATGGCTGGGAGAGGGGGGGAGCATGATACGCGCGCCCTCCCTGACACCATCATCAATCGCGCAGCAGCAGCGAGCGAGACCAGCCCATACTCTCTCTCAAAGCATCAACCGGACCATTCCACAGCTCTTGACTTGTTTCTCTTACCCTTTCACACAACAACGACCCCCCGCCTATCATGTCTGGAGAGATCCGAAGGAAGCTGGTCATCGTCGGTAGGTAGCTCGCCCCCTCATCGCACCCGCAGACCATGTGCCGAAGCGGCAACTCGTTCACACCGGACCCGCAGACGTGTGCTGACTATGAACAGGTGATGGTGCTTGTGGAAAGACGTGTCTGTGAGTGCTCGCGAAGCATCACAACCTCGCGCTGACCACCAGCTTGATCGTCTTCAGCAAGGGCATGTTCCCAGAGGTGCGCGACCGCGCCGGCACAACCTGACATTCACCTAACACACAGGTCTACGTCCCGACCGTCTTCGAGAACTATGTCGCCGATGTCGAGGTGGACGGGAAAAAGGTCGAGCTGGCGCTTTGGGATACCGCCGGACAAGAGGACTACGAGTGCGTGTTTGCATCCCGCTCCGCCGCACGAGTCACCCCCGCTCACACGCAGCCGTCTCCGTCCGCTGTCGTACCCCGACTCGCACGTCATTCTCATCTGCTTTGCGATCGACTCGCCCGACTCGCTCGACAACGTCCAAGAAAAGGTCGGTCGTCCGATCCAGGCCCCCAGCTGACCCGCGCAGTGGATCTCAGAGGTGCTCCACTTCTGCCAGGGCCTGCCAATCATCCTCGTCGCGTGCAAAAAGGACCTGCGAGACGACCCCAAAACCATACAAGACCTCGCGAGGATGAACCAACGCCCCGTGCCCCGCACCGAGGGTCTCGCCATCGCGCAGAAGATCGGCGCCCAGGGCTACGTCGAGTGCTCGGCCAAGACGGGCGAGGGCGTCCGGGAGGTGTTCCAGACCGCCACCAGGCATGCGCTCCAGGCGAGTCGGGGTTGCTTTGCCCGATGTGTCCATCGCTGACGTGACAGAGCAAGAAGTCGGGCCGATCCAAGCGAAGCGGAAACAAGTCCTGCGTTGTCCTCTAGGTATGCTAGATCCCGGTTGTAACTCGTATCTCTTGTTTCGGCGCCGAAAGCGAACACGAACATTCCCACTCCCCCGACAAATCACCTCACACCCCGACGTCGCGGAAACGGCCAGCCGAATGCCGGACGCTTCGCCATATACCACCCACACCCGGTGCGCTGCTCGACCGATCCGATCCCGCCAGCTCTCTCCTTTTCACGCCCCAGACCATTGCTCCCTCACGGCCGATTCTCTTCTTTACTTTGACTTGAATATGTGTGATGAATGACGAGTTGCATGCGAGCGGTTGGGACGAGGGTGTGGGATGTTGCCTGCAGTCTATCGCTGACGGGGCGACGCGACATGGAAGCATTCGTCACCGGGACATGTTCAGCATCGGCTACAGGTGCATACGCGTGCTACGGAGCGTCATCCGGGCGTGATAATTGCTTAAAAGTCTGATCCCTCAATCTGGGTGTCAGCGCCGTGCAGGGTGCACACGGGTCAACTTACTCCAAATGTCGAGGCGTACTTGATATACCCCTGCATGATCTCAAAAATGCCCACGGGCAAGTTCTGTATTCAGCGCCGGACACCACGATTGGACGCCCCGCCCCGACTTACCATGCTCAGCAGCGTGTACTGGATCTTGGCATGGCCATGCACCAAGCCCAGCTTGTACAGGTAATGCGCAATCATCGACGGGTACGCCGCGTCCATGTACCACCTGCCATCAGTCCCCGCCGCCCGGCCACCGGACCCACCTATGATGGTACGTCGTCAACTGGATGGCCACTTTTAATGTCCGTTGCAGATCCCCCTCGGTCGCGTACATCTCCAGCAGCTTCAGCAGCGCCTTTGCGCTAAACTTGGCCTCGAGACAGCGCTGAAACGCCTCCTTGGCCTCTTCCTTGTGCTGCAGCCGCAGCGCCAGCTCGCCGAGAATCTCCCACTCGGTCCCCGTCTTGCGGTACGACATGTGCTGCGTCTTAAAGTGCGAGATCTCGGCGCGCCATATCGTGTACACCCTCAGGTCTTCATACAGCACCCTGCGGGGTCAGCGACGCTCCCGATAGCACGTGGCACGTACAGGAACAGGTTGTCAAGCCACCGCTCGCATAGCCGCTTGTTCGAGAATGCCGAGACGAATTCCTCGCCCTGCTGGTTGATCGGCGTGCCGGGCTCCTCGTTCGCCTGCGCCGTCTCTGGCTTCTCCAGATCGCCCGTCGCGTCGTAGCTTCTCGCGGAACTTTTCGAGTCGGTAGCTTGATGTGACGTCCCGTTGGCGCCGTTCGCGCCTTTTGGTGGCACCCGCGTCGACTCGCTCGATATTCGTATCGTCGGTATGTCCGCCGGCGTCGTGGGCAACCTCTCGCTCGCTCTACTTGGCGATCGTACGGCCGCCACCGACGCATTGTCGTCGTGCCCGTTCACATCGACCGACTGCGTCGTCTTGTGCAGGCGGTACTCCTCCTCCATGACAAACACGACCGACCGAGTCTTGAGCAGGTCGTCCCATCCAATCTTCGACACCAGCAGCGTGAGCAGCGCGTACGCCTTGGCAAACGTCCCGCGCAATCCTGGAGCCGGTAGGCGCAGCAGCGCGACGTCGGCCTGCGGTCAGTATGGCAATATACGCGCGACCCACCTCGTTGTCCCGCGCCGACTCCTCGTCGAGGATGCCCGAGTCGGCGATAAACTTCTTCACCGGCAAATGCGTCTTCGCCGGCGTCGGCATGCGGTGCAGATCCCGCTCGTTGAACGTGAACATGGGACACGAATTGAGCGTCAGCAGCGCCGAGTCGAATTGCCCCAGCTCGATATACGTCTCGGTCAACTTTGCCCAGGTCACAAACTCGCTCGGCGCAGAGTTGACCGCCTGCTGCGCGACGGCCTGTGCCCATTCGTGTTTGCCCTTGGACATGAGAAAGTCGCACTGCGCGTGGAGGATGGGGTAGGACTGAGGGTTCTCCGCCAGCGCCGCGTTCATAATCTTCACCGCCTTGATCTCCTCGTCTGCGGTCAGCTATGGACGAATACGCAGACTCACTCATCCCGATGTAGCTCCTGGCAAGCAGGGCGGCGATCTCTGGCTCCCTGGTGATAACTTTTTCAAACAGGTTCGCAGCGCGGTCGAGGCGGTAGCTGTCCGTAAAGTACTTGATGATCCCCGCCGTGAGGTGATTGTTCACGGCCGTGGCGACCTGGATCTCCGGGTCCGAGCCCAGCTGCCACCCTTTGAAGAACAGCGCCTCGGCCGCTTGCAAGAATCGCATCTCCGCCTCGAGCGTCGTGATCGGGTCGAGCTTGCGGTACCCCGCCAGGCGATACGACGCGTCGTCGGCGTAGCGTATCGCCCGCAGCAGAGCCGAGAGGTATGTCTCTTGCCATAGCTCCGGCGTGGCCTCGTGTCTGGCGTGAGCGGGTATGTCTAGAGAGGACGACCCGACTTGCCGCTCGCCGCGCAGGTCAATCACATATGCCTGCACTCCGCCCGGTATGGCCGCCTCGACACGCATGTCCACTCTCGAGAATGCGTTGAAGCAGCAGTACGTCCCGCTCCGGACGCGCCAGCCATTGCCCTTGCCGAACCATGCTGGTGAATCTTCCACCGAGAACTGCAGCGAGTTGAGGTACGCCGCGAGCGACGCGGACGACGAGGCCTCCACGCCCGAGCTGTTGTCAGCGACGGCCTCGGGTCGAGGACGGGCCGTACCAATAATGATACGATCCGATCTGCGCGTGAGCGATGATCCATGCACGGCACGTACATCCTTCTGCGCCGCCTTGCTACCGGACGACTTGATCACATGGCACAGGTCCGGCGGTCCGAGCTCGTGAAACGTCCCTACGGCTCAGCGTGGTCTCGAGGTGGTGCAGCTTGGCTCACCGAGCGTCTCTGTCCGTGCCGTGACGGACTCGCCAATGGTCACCTGCATATTCAGCTGAGCCTTTGAACCGCACCGTGCCCACCTCGACAAACTCGGGGATGTCCCTGAACAGCTCCGACATGGGTGTGTTGACAAGTGCAAGAGTGCAAGTGAAATGACGAGCCGAGGTGTCCGAGGTGAAACGCGGTTGTGACCGCTGAGCTGGAACCAGTCTTTGTCTTGTCAACAATCATCCATTCGCATCGTACATGTCCCCAACGCCACAGGACACGGAGGTCAGTCAGATCGTACGAGTACGAGCCGGTGTTGACGCTTAGATACCCCTCTCCAGCCCCGGCGCGGGTCCGTCGAGGTCGAGCCCGAGGCTGGACCCGGACGACCCGGCCGACGAGGAGGAACGAGACCGAGCGCTGTGTAAGTGCTCACCCTAGTCCGTCTCACGCTCACGACAGTCGCCAAGCGGCGGAAAGACTATGTCGAGCTCGAACGGTCCGTGGCGGCCAGCAACGAGCTGCTCGACTCGTTGGCGTCATACCTCTCCACCTTTCAGCAGGACCTCTCCGCGGTATCTGGGCAGGTGGCCGACTTGCAGTCCCGCAGCGCGGGCATTGAATCTCAGCTCAAGGGCCGGCAGGTGCGTTTCAGACGTGGACACGGGCTGACGGCCAGAGTATACTGCCCACGCTCAACTCGCTGCTCCACGACATCGTCCTCCCGCCCGCTTTGGTCCTGACCATCCGCGATACGACCCCATCTCAAAACCCGGACCTCTGGCTCGACGCAATCGTTCAGCTCGAGGACAAGATAGCGGCGATGCAGACCCGCGGGAACGTCAAAGCCGCACACGAGTACGACACAATCGTCGACGCCCTCAAGGTCAAGGCGCTCACCCAACTCCCGCCGTTCCTGCTGTCCCTCATACGCCCGCTCAAGTCCGCGTCCACCGGCCTGTCCACCAACCTCGCCGTGCTGCAGACGTCACTGTTGCTCAAGTACCAGCCGTTCTTTGCGTTCTTATACCGCCAGAGCCCGCGCCTGGCCAAGCAGGTCGAAAGGGGTTACGTCAACGCGGCCCGGGCGTACTACGAGACGGGGATGCGGCGGTACGCCCGAGCCCTGGGTCTGATCAAGGCGCGAACGGTGGAAAAGTCGGAGCTTATCGGCGTGGTGTCGAGCGAGGCGGCTCAGGCGGTGCTGAACAAGACGCCCGTGGGGGTGAAGCAAGCCTACGAGCGGTTGCAATACGCCGATCTCGATGTCGAGGGCGAGGCGGGGTCGGTGGTGCTCGCGTACATGGCGGACGACAAGGACTTTGTGAGTGTCATCGAGGTGACTGTCCGAACAGGGAGCTCATGCGCAGCGGGTCCCGCTGGAAGCGCTGTTCCGGTCGCTCATGCTTGTCCTGGTCGACAACGCGTCTGCCGAGTTCACCTTTATCGTTCGCTTCTTCGCTCGGGCGGCGGCGAGCCCAAAGCGAAGCGACACACCCGCAGAGTCAAACGCCACGTCCGTCGACGCAAGTTCAGACGCCGAGATCAGCCGGGCGGGCACACCGCGCCAGCCCCGCCTGGGCGTGACGCAGCTCGACGACGGGCTCAAGGACGCCGAGCGGATATGGCACGAGGTGTTCGACTCGGCGCTCGAGTATGTCTCGGGGTTCTTCACGTCGATCACGACCCCGTCGCCGCCGCCCGCCATCCCGCTCTTGACGCTGATCCGGCTCAACGACCGGCTGCTGTCGATTTGCGATGCTCGGGGTACTCTCCCGCTGATATCATTTCTGCAGGCGCAAAAGCTGGCAATGTGGCCGATATACCGAAGAGAGATGGATGCGCATATCGACAGCTTGAAGCGGCTGGCAGACGAAGCAGAGGGGCGCGGACTGGCCGGCTTCGTCGGCAAAGGAGTGAAAGACGGCGCGGTCAGGCAGGTCGCGAATCGCTACGCCGCGCTGTTCTCGTGCGTGACGGCGCTGAGTGAGGAGGCGGAAGAGGCCATGATCTTCTCCAGGTGGGTCGCTTTGTCGCATGCCTCGCTGACCGCAGCATGACGCGCCTCCGGAGCGAGCTGGTCCGCCTCGCCACGACACAAGCAAACAAGATCAAGAACCCGCCAGAACGGCACTCGTTCCTCTCGTCGATATACGAGATTGTCATGCACGAGCTGGTCTCTGGGCCGGGGCAGACGACGCATCCGCGGCTGCAATCCGAGCTGTCGTTCTTCCGGACCAGGGAGGAAGAGGCCCGGCGGAGGATATCAGTGTAGCGTGCGCATCGCATGAAATTTGAATGCATGACAGCCCCGATCGAAGCGTAATGTGTTCGATCGCAATTGCAGCAGGCTGATGCTATATTGGTACAACTGGTTGATTTTTTCACGCCTGATCCTACTCGTCGTCCTCATCATCGTCCTCGTCGTCGTCTTCCTCCGCGACTTCTGGGGGGTCAGAAATGCCTAGGACACAACGCTCAACTCACCATCGTCATCGCCGGCGCTCTCGGGGTTGGCGTCCTCGTCATCCTCGTCGTCGTCCTCGTCCTCCTCTCCAGGCTTGATACCAGCCTTCTCGAGCGCCGCAGCGGACGTGTAGTCGACCTTTGCCCGGCGCCTCGGTCGGTCGATGATCAGGTCCTCGGGGTCCTCGTCGTCCTCGTCCACCGGCTTCTCTGGCTCGGGCAGCGGCTCCTCGGTAGACTTGCCCTTGCCCTTGTCGACGACGGGAGCAGCATCGGCGGCGGCAGCATCATCCGTCTTGGCCCTGGGGTCAGCAATGTCATGTATCCGGCAACCGGGCGGGCGCACTTCTTCTCGGCGTCAGCGGCAGCGGGCTCTTCGGCGGCTTTTCGCTTCTCGCCGACCTTTTCGCCGGCGCCGGCGGTGGTCGTCTCCTTCTCGCCGTTGGCGGTAGCAACGTCGACTTGGGGCTTGTCAGCCTGAGCGGGAGCGGGTCCAGGAGCGGCGTCGGACATTTTGGGGTGTTGGTGTGGTGAGGTGTGAAGACGGATGGATTAGGTGGGCGCGGTTGGAAGACGGGACATTATGTGGGTGACTCGCGAGACATGAGCCGACGCGTCGGTGTGGATCGGTGTGGACCGACGCGTCACGTCACTAGCCACCCCTCGATTCACGGAGCTGACCGGCGTTTGCTCCGAAGACCGGACGTGGCGGTCATCCCCCTTCCATGGGCGTCCACACCTCCACCTTTGAAGGGCCGAGGCTGCCGCGTGCCTCGGACCTGGGCTCAGGGAAACAGGCACACCTTCCGGTTTCACTTGACAAACAACCGACAACGTTCAGGCAATAAACTTCGCCGATCAGAGGGGGGAGAAGGAGCAAGGGCAAAGCAATTGTCATGTTGGTCACCTCGCCGATCTGTCCGCTTTCATCCCATCGCCAGCGAGTCATCGTCACCCAGCATTCATGTACGTCGACAAATCTGACACAGTTGCGGGTTGTCACCTTCCCACGCTTCGATTGGGGTACGTATATCAATCTCAGAAACAGTCTCCAACTCGACGCCACCGCACAGAGTCCCATCAGGCAGACCACAGCGATCGTGCCAAGTTTTCCCCCCGACGGCTACCGAACAATGCAACTCTTGTCAAGCTTTTTCGTCCCTGAATGGGAGTGGATCGCCTTACGCCATGATTCTCCGTGGCCTCTGCTTTCCCGCCGGTTCCAGACTGTAACTCGAGCGAGACATCCGATAATCGACGACGTGCGGGCCGTCGGCGCTTTTGCAGCCCTGTGCGTGTACCTGGCGCACTGATGAAAATGTCAACAAATACCGGACCCATA
>Ga0308169_10001399_pt1 | contig 28426 bp, 32 predicted proteins | sample PhyBR1_2_FD_202139 | JGI IMG/M metagenome (GOLD analysis project Ga0308169, IMG submission 202139) | Phyllosphere microbial communities from UC Gill Tract Community Farm, Albany, California, United States - DLSLSB.R1 | ecosystem: Host-associated > Plants > Phyllosphere > Unclassified | place...
CACCGCCCGCGGCGACGAGGTCGACACGGTCGCGGGGCTCGAGGTCGGGGCCGACGACTACGTCGCGAAGCCGTTCGGGGTCCGCGAGATCGTCGCGCGGATCCGCGCCGTGACCCGCCGGCACGCGACCGACGCGACGGGCGAGGGAACGGAGCCCGCGCCTCCTCCCGTCCGGCTCGGCACGGTCACGATCGACGTCGCGGCCCGCCGCGTGACCCAGGGCGACGCCGAGATCGCACTCGCCCCGAAGGAGTTCGATCTGCTCGTCGCCCTGGCCCGCCGGGTCGGATCGGTCGTCACCCGGGAGGCGCTGATCGACGAGGTCTGGGACACCCACTGGTTCGGGTCCACCCGCACGCTCGACGTCCACGTCTCGGCGCTGCGGCAGAAGCTCGGCGCGGCGGTCGCGATCACGACCGTGCGCGGGGTGGGGTTCCGGGTGGAGCACGCCGATGCGTCGTAGGCTCATCGCCTCGTACCTGGTGATCGTCGGCCTCGCGCTCGTCACGTTCACGGTGCCGGTCGGCATCCAGCTGAACGACCTGCTGCGCGACGGTCAGCGCGAGGTGGCCCTGAGGGAGGCGCGCACGATCGCAGTGCTCCTCTCGACGGCGACGGAGGCGGACGACGCGACGGCCCGCGGCGCCCGACTCGCACTGGTCCAGCTGCGCGCGGAGGTCGAGGATCAGACCGACGGCCGCGTCGAGCTGATCGGCGTCGACCGGCGACCGGCCCTCGGTCGCGAGGTCGCGGGGGCCGACGACGGTGACTTCGACGCGGCCCTGTCGGGGGAGGAGAGCGTGCGTTCGCTCGACGACTCCGTGCTGGGCGAGCGCGGTCTGCAGGTGACCGTCCCCGCGGTGACCGACGACGGCCGGGTGGACGGCGCCGTGCGGGTGACCGTGCCGTCCGCGCCCGTCGACGCGCAGGTGCAGGGCGTGTGGCTCTTCCGACTCGGGGCCGGGGTGATCGTGCTCGTCCTGTCGGTGATCGCGAGCGCCGTCGTCGCGACGTCGCTGCTGCGGCCGCTCAGGCTGCTCGACGCCATGGCCGATCGCATCTCGCGCGGCGACGTGAGCGCCCGGGTGGATCTCGACGAGATGAGCACCTCCGAGGTGCGGCGTCTGGCGGGCACGTTGAACGACGGCACGCGGCGCATCGAGGTGCTGCTCACCGCGCAGCGCGCCTTCACCGCCGACGCGTCGCATCAGCTGCGGACGCCGCTCACCGCCCTGCGCCTGGGTCTCGAGAACCTCCACGACCGTCTCGACGACCCGGGCGACAAGGCGGCCGTCGATCGCGCCCTGAGCGAGTCGGGTCGTCTCAGCCGCCTGGTCTCCGACCTGCTCGAGCTGGCGCGGAGTCAGGCGTCGACGGCCACGCCGGTGCGGGTCGACATCCGCGGGGTCCTCGACGAGCGGGCGGACATCTGGTCGTCGGCGGCGGAGGACGTCGGGGTGGCCATCGTCGTCGATCTGCCGGGCGGTGAGCTGCCAGTGCTGGCGACCCCGGGGCATCTGGAGCAGGCGCTCGACAACCTGATCGACAACGCGGTGCGGGCGAGTCCGGCGGGTGCGACGGTGACGCTCCGGGCGGCGCCGACGTCGGACGGGGTCGTGGTCGAGGTGAGCGACCAGGGTGGCGGCATGACGGCGGACGACCGCGCCCGGGCGTTCGACCGCTTCTGGAGCACGGCACCGGGCGGCTCGGGTCTCGGGCTCGCCATCGCCCGCGAGCTGGTCGAGCACGACGGCGGGTCGATCGGCCTGGCCGACGCGCGGGGCGGCGGGCTCACCGCCGGGCTCCTCCTGAGGGGCGGCGGGTCGGACCTGCAGGAGGCGCACCAGAGTCCGACCGGGCGCCCGCCGCTCCGGTCCCGTGCGCGGTGAGCGGGGTGAGCCACGCACGAGTCGCGTCGGCCACGCCAGCTCGCCGCCGTCTCCCTGGCACCGCAACGTCCCGGCAACGCTGTAGAACTGAGTCATGGAACCGGCCTTTCGCTCTGCACGCGCAGATGCACCCGGCAGAAAAGCGGCGTTCGTCGTCGCAGGCATGCTCCTGCTGACCCTGATCGCTGGCCTCAGCATCACCGTCGCGCTCCGGTCGGTCACCCACTCGCTGAATCCTGCACGAGACGCGACGCCTTTCGGCGACTGTCGCCCGCTGGCGGACCCTCAGTGCGTCGCCGTGCCGTTCGAGACCATCGAAGAGGTCACCGCCGCAGATCTCCCGGCCGGAACTGTCGTACTCGACTCGTGGGCCTCACCGAACCCCATCATGGGGCGACCGGGACCATCTCTCACCGCCATCATGCAACTGCCGATCAGCGCCGATGCCGCAAGCGACATGTTCTCGACACTCACCTCGGAGTCTGCCTTCGCACAGCCCGACTCACAAGCTGCCGAGGAGCTGAATGCACGCGGTGCTATCAGCGTGATAGGGCGGGTGACACCCCGGGGCTCCTTCGCCGTCGGCCAGCTCGACGGTCGAACGGTCGTCTACGTCAGCCTGCCCATACGGTCCGACTGAGCCAAGGCGCCATTCACTCAGCCCGTCTCGACCACGGCCGCCTGCGCCCAGGGATGAGCCCGAGGATGCACCACGCTCTGGGCCGGACGCGGCATGATTGCCGCATGGTCGTCGCCTTCTCCGTTGCGCCCGAAGGTCGAGCGCCTCGAGGCCGCTCTCGGCGAGCGGGGCTGACGGCGTGACGCTGATCGTCATCGGGGCCCTGCTGCTGGTGCCCGGGCTGCTCTCTTACACCGGGGTCTGGCGCAGCTGGTCGGACTCCACCGTGCTGCACTGGCCGTTCGGCCTCGCATGGGCCGGGGTCGGCCTCCCGCTCGTCGACGTCGGCAGCCTTCTCTGGTCCACGTCGGAGCCCGTCGCCGACGTCCTCCAGCGGGTCGGCCTCGCCGTCTGCGTGCTCGGCATCGTGTTCGCGTTCTGGCTGCCGCGGCCCCTCCTGCCGAGCTGGTACATCGAGGCGAAGGCGTCCGCCCGCCGGTTTCGCGGCGGGCGTTAGTCTGCGTGGTTCCGTAGCTCCCTAGCTCCCTAGCTCCCTTGTTCCGTAGATGCGTAAGCGCCAGGAAGGCACAGCGGGTCGCTGTACTGAGCGGGGTGCGCGGTGACGATGAGGGTGTTCACGCACCCTGGTCAAGCGGACGTGGCTGGTCGCCCCGCCGCTCCGAGGTGCCGCGCGATCGCCGACATGCCCTGCTCGAGCCCGGCCAGCTCGTCGTCGGTGAGTGCGGCGAGCACCTCGTCGTCGAACTCGGGTCTTCGCGCTACGAGCCGCTGCACGACGGTGCGGCCCAGGGGCGTCGCCCGTACCTGTCTGACGCGGTGGTCATCGGGGTCGTCGGTCCGAACGGCGACCTCCTGTCCGACCAGTCGGTCGATCACGCCCGACATCGTGGCGAGCGACACGTCGAAGCTCTGAGCCAGCCGACTCGCGGTCGTACCGCCTTCAGCCGTGACGAGCACCGTCAGGACCTTGAGCTGTCGTGCGGTGAGTTCCAGTGCGAGCAACGGGATGACCGACGAGGGCAGGACCGCGGACTCCATGCTCGTGGTGGCCCCGCGGAGCCGCTCGAGGATCGCGTTCCGCCCATCGCCCTCCTGCATCATCAGGCCACAGTAGGGCGTCTCGCAGTCGGTGCCCAGCCGAAGTGCTTAGCGCGAAGCTAACCTTTGTCCATGCCAGACGACGACGTGCCGGCCCACCCCCTCGACGAGAACAGGGACGACCATGACCACGAACCAGCCCGACACGCACACCATCGGAACGGACGAGATCGATCTCGGGGCGCTGCGCGACAGGTACGCGGCCGAGCGTGAGCGGCGGATCCGCCCCGAAGGATCGGGTCAGTACCGCAGAGCCGCCGGCGAGTTCGGCTACTACGCCAAAGACCCCTACACGCCCCGGGTCGAGCGTCAGCCGCTCACCGACCGGGTGGAGGTCCTGGTGATCGGCGGAGGGTTCGGAGGCCTCGTCACGGGGGCGCGCCTCCGGCAGACCGGTGTCGAGTCGATCCGGATGATGGATGAGGCGGGCGACTTCGGCGGCACGTGGTACTGGAACCGCTACCCCGGTGTGCGCTGCGACATCGAGTCGTACGTCTACATGCCCTTGCTCGAGGAGGTCGGGACGATACCCGGGTGGCGGTACGCCCCCGGGGATGAGATCCGGGAGCACGCCGTGGCGATCGCCGAACGATTCGATCTCTACCGCGACACGGCCTTCCAGACCCGGGTCACCGGACTGACCTGGAACGAGGACGCGGCGGAGTGGGTCGTCGAGACCGACCGCGGGGACCGGATGCGCGCCCGATTCGTCGTGACGTCCTCGGGCACTCTGACGACGCCGAAGCTCCCGGGCATCCCGGGCATCGAGACGTTCCGGGGTCACACCTTCCACACCAGTCGCTGGGACTACGCCTACACCGGCGGCGACGCTGCAGGGGGCCTGGAGGGACTCGCCGACAAGCGGGTCGCCGTGGTGGGCACGGGCGCCACCGGTCTGCAGGTCATCCCTCACCTGGGTCGGGACGCCGGGAGCCTCGTCGTGTTCCAGCGCACGCCCTCGACGGTCGACGTCCGCGACAACCGACCCACGGATCCCGAGTGGGCTGCTTCGCTCCGCCCGGGGTGGCAGCGAGAGCGACAGGACAACTTCCTCGCCGTGATCTCCGGTGAGGCTCATGACGTCGATCTCGTCGGGGACGGCTGGACCAGCGTCCCGCAGCTCCAGCGCGCCATGATCACCGGGCGCGTCGATCCCGACCTGAGCCCGGAGGAGCGCGACCTCGCCGACGAGATGCTCGACGCCCGGAAGATGACCGCCCTCCGCGCTCGGGTCGACGAGCTCGTCGACGATCCAGCCACGGCGCAGGCGCTCAAGCCCTGGTACCGCTACATGTGCAAGCGCCCCGGGTTCAGCGACGAGTACCTGCAGACGTTCAACCGCCCGAACGTGACGCTGGTCGACACCGCCGATCACGGGGGCATCACGCGCATGACCGAGACCGGGGTCATCGTCGGCGACACGGAGTACGAGGTCGACTGCGTCGTCTTCGCCACGGGGTTCGAAGTCGGTGTCTCCGGCGTTCTGAGCGGGACGCTGCCGGTCGCCGGTCGCGGAGGAGCGACCCTGCTCGAGGCGTGGGGGCGGGGCCCGGAGACGCTTCACGGCTTCTACACGCACGGCTTCCCGAACCTGTTCCACCTCGGCTCCCTGCAGAACGCGAACTCGGTCAACTTCGTGCACATCCTCCAGGACCAGGCCGAGCACATCGCCGCCGTCATCGGTGCGGCGCGTGCCGCCGGCGCCCGCATGGTCGAGCCCACGAAGGAGGGGCAGGCCGAATGGGGCCGCATCGTCCGGACGACCGCGATCGACAACGCGACGTTCCAAGCCGAGTGCACCCCGGGTTACTACAACGCCGAGGGCAGAGGCAGACCCAACACCTTCTCGTACGGCCCCGGCCCGGTCGCGTTCCACGACGTGCTGCAGAAATGGCGTCGGACATCCTTGGGCGAGGTTCTCGTGGGGGTCGCCGATCAGGGGGCCCGGCAGACTGACGGCGGGTGAGAACCGGCCTGGTTCAGCTCGCCGGGCGCGGTCCGACGCGGAGCCGCCGCACTCATCGGCTCAATCGCTCATGGCCGATGACGCGAAGGAGGTCGAGCTTGCTTCGATTCTCCGCACCTGCGCCTGGATTGAGGATGACGAGCCGATGAGACCCCTTCTCGGTGAACAGCACTTGCGCGTCGACAGTGATGCTGCCCAGCTCAGGGTGGAGGAGCGTGTCGCACTCGTCGTACGTCTGAGCCACATGGTGGAGATCCCACATGCGACGGAATTCCGCGCTGCTCTCTCCGAGCTCTGCCGCGATGGCGCGTGCGCGCCGAGTGTCGCTGCCCTCTTGAGTGGCCATTCTCAGGCGCGCGGCGAGGTACTGCCCATGGCGCTCGTGCGCATCCACGGGATAGATGGTGCGTTCTCCGGGGTCCATGAACCAGCGGTGGAAGCCACTCCTCGAAGGGCCGGTGAAGGATGTCTCATCGCCGAAGAGCGCCTCGGCCAGCGAGTTCATCGCGAGGGTGTCCAGCAGGTCGTTCTGCACCAGGCAGGGAACGTTCGACAGGCCATCGAGAACCTGCAGCAGTGACGGCGGCACGTGATCTGACGTGTCGAACGTGCGGGGGGCGTTGTGCCCGATGAGCGCGAACAGATGATCTCGCTCGTCCGTGCTCAGCCGCAGCGCCCGGGCGAGGGACGCCGCGATGTGCGTCGAGGGGCGGGGTGCGCGTTGCTGTTCGAGGCGGGCCAGGTAGTCCGTCGACATTCCCGCGAGCTGGGCGACTTCCTCCCGGCGAAGTCCGGGCGCACGACGTCGGGACCCGCCGATGAGGCCGACATCCTGGGGGAGCAACGACTCTCTCCGAGACCTCAGGAATTCTGCCAGCAGACGTTTGTCCATGCGTCCATCATGTGGCACGGGCTGATCCGCAGCCAGGGACGAGTCGTCCGTGGCTGCGGGCCCGCTGCCCGCTCGGGGCTACATCGAGCTGAACGAGCTCAGCATCTCCTTGTAGTCGCCCTGGGTGAACGCGTGACGGATGGCCTCGGCCCTGGCGACGATGATCTCGTCCGCGTCCGGCTTGGTTTCGAGCAGGGACATGACCTCGGTCAGGTACTCATCCAGAGGCATCGCGTACGCGCTGTCGGTCTGGTTCATCAAGTCGGTCCGTACCGCAGGGGGAACGACCTCGATGACCTGCGTGCCTGACGCGGCTACCTGGATGCGGAGCGAATCCGAGAACGAGTGCAGTGCCGCCTTGGTCGCACTGTACGTGGGTGTCGCCGGGTACGGCACGAAGGCGAGAGAGGACGTCACGTTGATGACCGTGCCGCCGCTCTCACCGACGAGCTGCGGCAGGAAGGCGTACGTCATCCTGATCGTCCCGAGGAGGTTGACCGTGACATGGTCTTCCGCGACGCGCACGTCAGCGGGATCGAGGACGCTCTCTTCGAACATGATGCCCGCGTTGTTGATGAGCACGTTCAGCTCGGGATGCGTGAGCTGGAGCGTCTCGGCTGCTCGTGCGATCGAATCCGGTTCTCCGACGTCCAGCTCGATCGCGTCGATCCCCGGGTGATCGGAAGCGATCTCATCCAACAGGGCCTTTCTTCGGCCCGCGATGATGATCTTGTTGCCCGCGGCGTGGAGACGTAGGGCCAGACCGAGCCCGATCCCAGACGTGCCACCGGTGATGAGAATCGTGTTACCAGTGAGTTTCAAGTGGTGCAGCTCCTTCATGGATGTCACTCGTATCGAGTCACGATCGGGACTCTACGGAGCGATATCCGTGGGAGGAAGGGACGAGTCGTCCAGGGAAGGGTCGTCCCTGGATAGAGCTGACGGGATCGCCGCCGCTGCCTTCCGGCTCGCATGCTGCCAGCACGCTCGCCCTCGACCCCGCGATGGCTCAGGCCGCGACGGCCTTCGCATTCGCTCCCTCGTGCGCCGGTCCGCCCTCGCGCAGCGCCGGGCAGTGCTCGGGCGTCGGGTTCAGGCAGATGTCGATGACGCGAGACAGCTCCTCGCGGGCCCGTTCGAGCTCGGCGATACCCGCGGCGATGCGGTCGCGCTCGGAGTGGAGCAGGGCCATCGCCTCGGGGGCGGCGACACCGGTGTCGACGCTCGGCAGCAGCTGCATGATCGTGCGGCTCGGCAGCCCCGCCGTGTACAGGCGCTGGATGAGCTGCACGCGCTCGATCGCGGACTCGGGGTAGATGCGCTGACCGCTCGTGGTGCGCTCCGCTGGCAGCAGCCCCTGCTCCTCGTAGTAGCGGAGCGCTCGCGTGCTCACGCCGGCCTTCGTCGCCACATCGCCGATGCGCAGCATGCGTCTTCCTCTCGGCCGTCCGGCCTGTCGATCACGTCGTCGGCGCCGATCTGACGGGCGGACTTGCCCTTCACGTCAACGTCAACTCCTAGCGTAGGCCGTGCCGCACCACGCATCCGCTTCGGGCGGCAGAAGGAAGAGCACGCATGGACATTCAGGATCAGGTCGCCCTCGTCACCGGCGCCAACCGCGGTATCGGCCGCACCTTCGTCGAGGAGCTCCTCGCGCGGGGCGCCCGCAAGGTCTATGCGACCGCGCGCCGACCCGAGGCCATCGACATCCCCGGGGTCGAGGTGGTGCGCCTCGACCTCACCGACCCCGCATCCGTGACCGCCGCCGCCGAGGCCGCACAGGACGTCACGCTCGTCGTGAACAACGCCGGCATCTCGACCGGAGCCGGTCTCCTCACGGGCGACATGGCGGAGATCCGCCGCGAGATGGACACCCATTACTTCGGCACGCTCGGCGTCATCCGCGCCTTCGCGCCGGTCCTCGCCGCGAACGGCGGCGGCGGGATCGTCAACATCCTGTCGGCGTTGTCGTGGTTCGCGGCCCCCGGCTCGGGTGGCTATGCCGCGGCCAAGGCGGCCGAGTGGAACATGACGAACGCGCTCCGGCTGGAGCTCGCCGGCCAGGGCACCCTCGTGCAGGGCGTGCACCTCGGCGCGGCCGACACCGACATCACGGCCGGCTACGACGGCCCGAAGATCGACCCGCGCGACGTGGCACGCGCTGCGCTCGACGCCGTGGCCGCCGACGAGATCGAGGTCGTCGTCGACGACTGGAGCCGCATGGTGAAGGACTCGCTGAGCGCGGACCCGAAGGCGTTCTACGAGCAGATGCAGGCGATCCTCGGCCCGCCGTCTGACTGAACGTCGGCCGGTCGGCCGGCTCGCTGGCCAGAAGGACGGGAGGAGCGGCAAGGCCCACCGCGGCCGCCCCCGCGTCTCCGACGTCTCCTTCTCCGGCGACGCGGGGCGGGTGTCAGGGCAGCAGCAGCGACTCCAGTTCTCTTCGGTCGCCTCGGAAGGCGTTCATGTCGATGAACTCCTCATCACCGTCGTATCCGTCGAGTCGCTCGCGCGCGGACCACTGCCAGAAGGTCCAGTCGCGGTCGTCGGCGAGATGCGGAGAGGAGGCGACGGAGCGGAACCAGATGGGGTTGTCGGGGTAGCTCCCGGCGAGGTATCGCTCGTACCAGTCGCGGGTCGCGTAGAGCACAGCGGGTCGGCCGTAGTGCCGTTCGATGGCGAGCAGGAGCGGGTCGAGCACCTCCCGGACCGCGTCTGCCGGGGGAGGGGCGTCGCAGTACTCCGCGTAGCACTCGACGTCGACCACGACGGGCAGATCGCCCCCGTTCCGGGAGACGGTGGCGATGACGTTGGCTGCTTGATCGGTACCCGGGCTGTCGACGCTGAGGAAGTGGTAGGCACCGACGAGCAGGTCGGTGTCGTGTGCGTCGGCCCAGTTGTCGTCGAATCGGGGGTCCTGGTAGCTCGAGCCCTCCGTGGCTTTGATCCACGCGAAGTCGATGTCCTCCTCCGCCAGGACATCCCAGTCGATCGTGCCCTGGTAGGCGGACACGTCGACGCCCTGCACCGGGTACCGGAGGGCCGCCGTGCGGGTGGGCCAGAGCGTTCCCGTGACGAGGAGCGCGGCGACGACGAGCATGGCGAGGGCGACCCCGGCGGCCGCGAGCAGGACGCGGCGCCGCCGACGGGATCGAGGAAGCGCGCGTGCTCTGGCTGAGGGGTCGTCTCTGTTCTCGTCCGGTTCGTTCGCGTCGGGCTCCACAGAAGACGAGGTTACGGGTGCAGCGCGAGTAGCCACGTCCTCGGACCCGCTGGCCGTCCCGATAGGGGGATGGTCGAGACCGCGCCCCTGACGAAGCGCGCGAAGAGTGGGACGAGGGCCGCCAGGAAGACCGCATCCCGCGGCACTAGGTGGGGTCCGTGCTGGATCGCCACGCCTGCAGGACTCGACGGGTGCTCGCACGGACTCCGTCGCTGCGGCCGTGCAACACGAGGCTCCCGCCGAAGACGAGCAGTGCCGAGGGCACGGCCACAGTCGCGTCCGAGACGATCAGGAGCAGCTGGTATCCGTCGAACGGGATGACGCCGGCCAGCATGAAGACGGCACGGGCGGCGACGACGGCGAGCAGCGAGAACGCCGACCATCTCCCGAGCAGGTCCCGACGGATGATGATGACGACGGCGACGATGCCCCCGATGACACCGAGCAGCGACGACGCCAGCAGGACGATGCTCACGGTGCGTCCGCTCCCGACGACGTCGGCGGGGGCCATCGCCGCGAGCACGACCGGGATGAGGTCGCGTGCGGCGAAGACGAGCAATCCCACCGCCGCCGCCGCGGAATGCTGGAGCAATCCCCTCCGTCGGTGCAGGCCCAGCACGAGGATCCCGATCCCGATCAGGAGTGCGAGCGGCCCGGCCGTCCTGAGGACCTCGTGCAAGCCCGGATCGAGATGCCGACACAGGGCCACCGCCGCCGAGGCGATGACGAAGGCGCCCGCCGTCGTCGTGGTCGCCGTCGACCTGGCCATCACCGCTGTCGTCATGGGTCTCCTCATCGATGATGCCTTGATCCGGCTGGCACCCGTCATGGCGGGAGGGGGCGCCCCTGGCGGGGCGCCCCCGGTCGGTCTCGTCAGCGGGCCACGTCGTGGTCCGCCGGTAGGACCGTCGTGGCGGTCTTCACCACGGCTGAGTCAGTCGGTCGTCTCGATCACGCCGAACCCGGCCATCTGCCCGCCGTCCACGACGAACTCGGCTCCTGTCGAGAAGCTGGACTCGTCGCTTGCGAGGTAGCAGACGAGGTTCGAGACCTCACGCGGCTCCCCGAAACGTCCGAGGGCGTGCGCCAGTCCGGAGGCGTCGAGTCCTTCGGTCATGGGGGTCGCGATCGGGCCGGGGTGCACCGAGTTGGCTCGGACCCCGTGCGGGCCGAGTTCGAGGGCGACCGACTTGGTCAGACCCCGGACGCCGAACTTGGACGCGGTGTACCCGTGCATCCCCACCGACCCCTGGAAGCCGTTGGTCGACGAGATGTTGACGATCGCGGCCGGGGCCGAGTCGACCAGGGCATCCCGGGCGGCGGAGATGCCGAGGAACTGCCCGGTGAGGTTGATGGCGATGATCGTGTTCCACTGGGCCTCGGTGTACTCGGTGAGGGGGCCCTGCGACAGGATGCCGGCGTTGTTGACCAGCACGTTCAACTTCCCGAATCGTGAGACCGCCGTGTCGACCGCTTCGCGCCACTGTGCCGAGTCGGTGACGTCGAGGTGGATGTAGACGCTGTCGTCGCCGAGCTCAGCCGCGAGGGCCTCGCCCTCGTCATCGAGGACGTCGGCGATGACGACCTTCCCGCCTCGAGCGATGATCTCTCGGCAGTGCGCGGCGCCCATGCCTCGGGCGCCTCCGGAGACGAGGGCGACCTTGTCGTGCAGTTGTTCTCTCATGTGACTCCTTCGTCGCAGTGCTGTCGTGAGCCCCGGCGGGAAGCGACGTCGATGCCCGTCGGGACCCCGATCACGCTAGGTCGGGGTCGGTGACGATGTCGAGCCGGAAGATGAGGAGAGATCGTGACCTGATCGACACGTGCTGTCGATCAGCGACGCGGTGCGGATGGTCGGGGTGAGTCGTCGCCCGGCCGTCTGTCAACCCCTCCACAGGGGCGACGAGCGCGCCTATGGTGACCGACCCGCGAGGTTCCGTGTCGCTCGACTCTGCGTAGAGCCACGGCACGACGAGGAACACCGCGGCGAGGCCGATGACGGCCATGGGGGAGGCGGCGGTCAGCGAGATCACGCCGGTGTCCCTGTTGCCGAGGGGCCGAGCATCCAGGTCCTCCAACGCGGAGCCTCATTCGTTGTCGGATGCGACCTGCAGGTCATGCCACCCAGGAACCACGATGGTCTCATGACCTATCTGCACGGGATCGACGTCGCTGCTGAGCTTCGTGAGGTTCGGGATCATTGGACGCCGAGGGTCGTCGGGCAGGTGAACGACCAGTACGTGAAGGTCGCCAAGCTGCTCGGTGAGCTGGTCTGGCACGCTCACGATGCTGAGGACGAGATGTTCCTCGTCGTCTCGGGCCGCCTCCGGATCCAGCTGCCTGACGACGAAGAGGTCGTACTCGGCCCAGGGCAGTTCCACGTCGTCCCCCGAGGGGTGCAGCACAACCCGATCGCGGACGAAGAGGTCGAGATCGTCCTGATCGAGACGGTCACGACGGCCCACACCGGCGACGTCATCGTCGAGGGCACCGTTCCGGTCGAGAGGCAGATCGGCGACTTCCGCTGACCTGGACAGCAGGGCCGACGGTGTGTCCGGTGGGCGATCGCGCAAAGGGCAGCCGTGAGCGGTGGGATCCGGCTGCGACGACGGTGTTCCGGCTCGGCTGCTGGTCCCTGATGGCAGTCCGCCTACCCTCGTCTAGGAGGCGAAGAGGCGGAGTGCGTCCTCGCTGAGCGGGCGGTCGGCGAAGAGGAGCCGGACCGCATCCGGGTCGGGGTTCCCCTCGTCCGGGCCGCGCCACACGAGCTCGAGGCCTGCCCGCTGGGCCGCACGACGCGATCCCTCGTTGTGCTCGAGGAGGGACGCGACCAGTGGCAGGTCGAGTCCTGTCGCGGACACCGCCTGGCGGGCCGCCGCGACGATCTCCTGCGCGTAGCCCCGTCCCCATGCTGATGGAGCAAGCCGGTAGTAGATGTTCCAGGCGAGGCCGCCGCGAAGGCTGGGGCCGCCCATGCCGACCAGCGCGCCCGTCGCCGTGTCCCGCGCGACCCAGGCATCGACGCCGTTGACCTCCCACCCCGCCAGGTACCGATCGACCAGTTCGCGTGTCTGCGCCGGCTCGGTGTGGCGTGCGGACGGGAGGTGTCTCCAGACCTCCGGGTCGGCATGCAGGGCGTGGAGATCCGGCAGATCTCGATCGGTCGGGCGGGAGAGCGTCAGGCGCTCCGTCAGCGTCGCCTGGATCGGGTGGGTCATGTCCACCATTCTCCCGTGCGTCGTCGATCAGGAGTCAGTCGCCGCAGATCCGACGATCATCGAGGTCTGGCCGAAATGCGAGACGGGCGCACGCCGGGGTCGACAGCGCAAAGTGCATGCGTTGTAATAGATCTCGGTAAGCGCGCTGGTTACGCGCCAGGAATGGACCGATTTCGGGATCGGCCATCCGCCCTCGACCGGCTACCGCGGCGATTCTGATCCTCGTCGCGTCGGCCGTCTGTCGATGTCGAGGGCGGGGCCGGCTTCGCGCACCCCTGCGCGGCGGCCCCGCCTGAAAGCAACGGAACCCGGATCTCCGCCCCTTCGCACCACGACCGTGCACGGGGCCCGGTGGTTCCATGGAGCGATGGCACCCGACTCAGACTCCGACGGCCGAACCGTGAGCTTCTCCATCGGACGAGACGAGATCGTGATCCGACACAAGTACGAAGTCGTGAGCATCGTCAACGACATCATGGTCGCGGCCTGGTTCGTGGTGGGCAGCATCCTCTTCTTCTCCGAGTCCACCACCATCACGGGTACATGGCTCTTCCTGCTCGGCAGCATCCAGCTGATGATCCGACCCCTCATCAGGCTCGCTCGTCGTATCCATCTGCAGCGTTCCGGCAGCGGCGCGCCCGGGGATAGCGGACAGGATTTCTGACCTCCGACGGTCTGACGCATCCGACGGCCTCGCACCTCCTACGGTTCCGCTCTCGACTCGAGGCCAGGTGCGCCCGGTGCCACTCGGAGTGGTCGGTGGCGACGTCAGCCGATGACCGGGCGGTCCTCGGGGTAGTCGTAGAGCAGTGTCCGTCGCCGGACGGCGAGGGCTGACGCGAGGCCGATGGGGCCGACCCGCCCGGCGAACATGAGGGCCGCGAGGACGTACTTGCCGAAGGGCTCGAGCTCGGCGCTCAGCCCGACGCTGAGGCCGCAGGTCGCGAAGGCGGAGATCACCTCGAAGAGGATGCGGTCGAGGGGCTCGTCGCTGACGGTCATGATCAGCGCCGTCGCGGCGAGGACGAGTGTCGCACCGAGGAAGATGACGCTGATCGCGACGCGGAGGGCCGCCTCGGGCACGGTGCGGCGGAAGACCCTGACGTTCTTGTCGCCCTTGCCCTCGGCGGCGATCGCCAGGAACAGCAGAGCGATCGTCGTCACCTTGATGCCGCCGGCGGTCGACGCGGACCCTCCGCCGACGAACATGAGGGCGTCGGTGGCGAGGAGGGTGATGGGGTGGGAGGCGCCGGTGTCGACGAGCGCGAAGCCGCCGCTGCGCATCATGGTCGACGCGAACAGGCCGTGGATGATCTTGTCGCCGGGGGTCATGCCGCCGATGGTGGCCGTGTTGCCCCACTCGAGGAGGGTCCACACGACCGCCCCGAAGATCAGGAGGCCGGTGGTCACGGACAGGGTGAGCTTGGTGTGGAGGTTCCAGCGGCGTACGTGGGTCTTGTGGACCATCAAGATCATGAACACCGGGAACCCGAGGCTGCCGATGAAGACCCCGGCCATCAGCGGCACGAGGATGAACGGGTCGGTGCCGAACTGCTCGAGGCCACCTTCGTGGGTGACGAACCCGGCGTTGTTGAAGGCCGAGATCGCGTAGAAGATCCCATGCCAGGTGCCGGACGCTACGGACCCCTCGCGGACGATGAACGCCGGCACCAGCACCAGGGCGAGAGCCGCCTCGACCACGACCGTGGTGAGGACGACGATCTTCAGCAGCGACTGGACCTCGCCGAGCTTGCTCGTGCCGATGCCCTGCTGAGCCATGATGCGGCCCCGGACACCGAGCTTGTGCGTGACGGCCCGGGAGAGCAGGAGGGCGATGGTGACGATGCCGAGGCCGCCGACCTGGATGCCGGCGAGGATCACGACCTGACCGAAGAACGACCAGTGGGAGGCGGTGTCCACGGTCACGAGACCCGTGACGGTCATCGCCGAGACAGCGGTGAACACCGCATCGTGCAGCGGGGTGCGTGTCCCGTCCGACGTCGCGGCCGGCAGTGCGAGCAGTGCCGAGAACAGGACGATCACGCTGAGGAAGATCCCGAGGGCCACGAGGGCCGGGGACCGTCGCAAGGCGCCCTGCGACAGCGCGGCGATGCGCGCCGTCGCCGCCCCGTCGTTCACGTCACCACTCCCCGCGTGGCGCTCATGCCCGGGGGCGCCGACCCCGGACGGCGAGGATCGGACCACCGGTGACCACGGCGCTCAGGGAGCCGACGAGGACGCCGACCCCGGCGAGGTCGTCAGGGTCGCTCGAGCGGCTCGGATCAGGGGACGAGTTCACGCGAAGAGACTAACCCTCGACCGGGCGTGCCGACGGAGCAGGACTCTGCACAGCAGCTCGTCGGGCCCGTGTCTCGGGTGCCCCATGGAGGATCCCGGGCGGGCGGTCTCTACGGTGGTGGCATGCGTTCTCTCACCAAGCTCGACGAGTGGTCTGCGGCAGACGTCCTCCAGGTGTTCGCTCTGGCGGATGCGTACAGCGAGGGCCGTGGGCCGGTCAAGGAGGGGGCGGCGGTCATGTTCTTTCCGCCGAGCAGTCTGCGGACGAGAGTCACGTTCGAGCGCGGGGCCTCGCTGATGGGGCTCCAGCCGATCGTTCTCCCCGACACCACGCTCGACAAGCCGGAGGCTCTGGTCGATGTCGCCCGGTATCTGGACGCCTGGGTCGACATCATCGTGGCTCGGCACCCCGACCTCTCCGTCATCGAGGGCCTGGCGGTGGCTCACTCGCTGCCCGTCGTGAACGCGATGACCGACGTCAACCATCCATGCGAGGTGCTCTCCGACCTGTACTCGCTGCGCCGCAGGGGCGACATCTCAGAGCTCCGCTTCCTCTTCGTCGGCGCCGACGGCAACATCTCCAGGGCATGGCAGGAGGCCGCGAGGGTGCTGCAGCTGGATCTCATCCAGTGCTGCCCGGCTGAGCTCGCGACCCCGGGCGCTCTCTGGACGGATGACCTGGAAGCGGCCATCAGATCAGCGGACGTCGTCCTCACCGACGGTCCCGGCCCTCACGCCGAGCTCCTCGAGCCCTATCGGGTCACTGGGGCCCTTCTCGACCTCGCGCCGGCAGGGGTCCGCTTCGCTCCGTGCCCGCCGTTCGTACGCGGCCGCGAGGTGAGTGCCGACGCCGTGTCGCACGCGGCCTTCGTCGGTCACGCGTTCAAGGCCCCGCTCCTCCCTGTGCAGCAGGCGGTCATGGCATTCTGCCTCGACCTCGGATGACGACGCCCGCCGGGCCCGGGACTGACTCGCGCGGGGAGCGCGGCAGTGGCCGCTCGTCGGCCCGCTTCCCCACGGACAGGGCTGTACGGCGCTCGGTCGGACCGGGTACCGTGTGGCGCTCACCGTCGAGAGGAACCGCATGTCCGCATCGCGTCCGTCCCGCAGGAGCCGGCTCACCGTCCTGTCTCTCCGAGCTGCAGCGGCTGCCGTAGCGGCCCTCGTAGCGGGGCTCTTGGCTGCGTGCACGACGGGCGGCGACGATGCAGGGGCGAGCTCCCCGCCGACGAGCTCCGCATCTGCTTCTCCGTCTGCAGGCGGTTCAGAGGCGGACACGGACGGGGCGGAAGCGGACATGGATGAGCTGCCGCTGCCTCGCGAAGACATCTCCGACTGGGCGGCCAGCGCACTCCCCGCGCCCGGTGCAGCAGGGCGGTTGGTGAATCAGAGCGGCTGGCTCAGCGACGGCACCTCGCCTCAGCTGACCGTGTCCGCACCCGAGGAGCCCGCTGGGCGATACGCGGTCGATGTGGCGTGCCTGGGCAGCGGGACGATCACGGTCCGCCTGCAGGAACCCGAGGACCCCGCGGCTCCCGGCTCCCCGGATGCGACATGCTCGGACGAGACGATCAGCTTCGAATACGACAGCAGCCCGGACGCACCGCGTGTCAGTCTCGGCCTCTCCGGTGCCCCGACCGTCTACGCCGTGGCCATCGCTCCCGTCGAGGGGTGACCGCTGCTGCACGGACGCCGATCCGCCACGGAATCAGTCCGAGTCAGAACTGACGTGCGGCGACGTCCGGCCGCGTCGACGCGGCCAGCAGCTCACGGAGGCGGTCCGCGGTGACGGGCGCCCCGGGATCGGACAGATAGTCCGCGATGAACCCATCGAGGTCGGCGGCGTAGATGGGCGTGTACGCCCCCGACTCGGGCTCTGCTCGCCACGATTCGGCCAGTGTCCCCCCGTCGACCGGCTCGAAGCCCAGGTCGTCGACGATCGCCGAGACCCGCTTCTTGGCATGATCCTCGTCGCCGTAGACCGCGAGGGCGGTGCGGGGAGTGGAGTGGGCCAGGGCGGGGATGTGGTGGAACAGGATGTTGTTGAAGGCCTTGGTCACGACGGCCCCGGGCAGCAGCTCGCGCTCCAACTCGGCGGTGCTGACCTCGAGCGAATCGAGGCGCGCGATCCGGCCGTCCCGGTGCGGGTAGTAGTTGCCCGTCGAGAGGACGGTCCTGCCGGAGAACGCCTCACCAGGGAGCGCCTCATACGCGCCGAGTGGCACGGCCAGGACCGGCACCTCGCCGAAATCGATGGCTTCGCGGCTGTCGCCGGCCTGCGCCTGGGCCCCTAGTTCGTCGATCAGGCCACGCAGCGACTCCGGGCCTCGTGAGTTCGCGATCAGCACCTCGTAGCCGGCGGCGACGGCCAACCGGGCGATGCCGCTTCCGATGGCTCCGCTGCCGATGATTCCGATGCGCTTCATGTCTATCTCCTTCGTGTCGTGGTCGGTGCTGATGATGGGCAGGCGAACGTGCTGTCAGTTGCGGGGTCGCGCGGGCCGAGGAGGTTCCGGCGCCGCCCATCCCGTCCGTGTCAGAGCGGAGAGCGCCGCAGCCGAGGCATGGTCGGCGAGAGCGGCACCCTGCACCCAGCTCGTCGCCAGTGCGGCGAGGAACAGGTCACGTGGGCGGATATCGCTGCGCGCCAGACCATCTCGTTGGGCCGCCTCGAGGAACTCCGCCGTGGTCGTCACGAACCCCTCGCAGGTCGTGGCGAGGGGCGATGCACTCGTCATGGTCGCCTCCCGCAGAGGTTCAGGGAGGCCCTCGAACGCCCCAGCCCACGTGACGACGGCTCCGAGCCAGCCGTCGAGCGCCTCGGCGGTGCTGACGGACGCAGTTCGCAGGCGCTCGCGTCGAGCTATCAGCTCGTCGTCGCGGCCGGCCAGCAAAGCGGCCAGCAGTGCTTCGCGAGTCGGGAAATGACGGTAAAGCGTGCCCGCGCCGACACCTGCCTGCTTCGCGATCGCGTCCAGTGAGCCGCCGACTCCGTGCTCGGCGAAGTGCCTCTCGGCCGTCCCCAGGATGAGATCCCGGTTGCGTCGTGCATCAGCTCTGGGCGCACGGGCCCTCGTGCCCACGTCTTCGACCATGGAGATCCTCTGCTCTGACCGGAGACCTTCTCCGCATAGATCAGGAGACTATCTCCGTTTGCTGAGAATGCAAAGGATCCACTACGAAGTGTGCCGCCGGCGCATGATCGGAAGGGGTCGTCTCCGGCCGACAGGTAGGTGATCGTCGACCGACGCCTCAGGCCGTCAGGTGCTGCGTGATGCTGCCCTGCCCGTCGACGAGGGCGACGTCGGCGAGAGCGCCGTTGACCAACGGCATCTGCGGGGGCTGATGGCCGGTGTCGAAATCGAGGATGACGGGGATGTCGACGTCTCCCAGCGCTCGTCGCACGGCATCTTCCTGACTCAGTTCCGAGCTGTCCGGGCCGTTCGTGCGCCCGATCAAGACGCCCTCGGCGGCGTCGAACCATCCGGCCAGCCGAAGGGATCGGAGCATGCGCAGTACGGCGACCGAGTCGGAGCCCGCGGCCTCCAGGTAGACGAGGGTTCCTTCTGGGGCGTGTTCGAGGGCGAAACGGGGCACGTCTCCGTACGGTGTACCCGCCAGGAGCGACACGGTCTCGAGGCATCCGCCGATGAGTCGCCCGCTCATGCTGACGTCATCTTCACCGTCGAGCGTGCGCCATCTGGTCGGGGTCTCGTACGCGCGGTCTCGATCGAGGGGCTCTTCGCTCCAGGCGGCCCAGGGGCGTGAGCGGCGACGCGGTGCGCTGCGTTGCTCGAACGAGCTCCCGGCCGGCATGCTCGCGACGTCTGTCCAGCGGTGGAATTCCGTCGGCGACTCCCATGGCTCGTCCATGAGGTTCGCACCGTGCATCGTCGCCAGCCCGGTGAGGGTGGTCAACGGCAGGAGCAGGGTGGAGATGTCCGACCAGCCGACGAACCAGGTCCGGGTCGACGCGAGGGCCGCCCAGTCGATGCCGTCGAGCAGCTCGACGGCCAGTTCACCTCCCCAGGGAGGCAGCACCGTGTCGCCGGAGCGGAAAGAGTCGTGGAGATCCACGATGCGATCGTCAGCGGATGCGGGAACGAGTCCGCCGACGGTGGCGTGATCCCGGACGTGCACATCGAGACCGCGGTCGGTCAGCGAGGCCACCGCTGCACGGAGACGCTCGTGGAGTTCGTCGGGGACCCCCATCGAAGGAGCGGGCACTTCGATGCGTCCTCCCGCCCGGAGCGGCGTGGGGTACGTGATGCCGGCCATCCGTCGACGCTAGCAAGGCGAAGAACGGATTCGGCGTCACGGCAGGTTCCGGAGCGAGCTCACGATGGCGCGGGCTCTTCAGAGTCGGCAGCCGGCTAGCGCGCCCGCGCCCCGCCCGACGGTCGAGCGGGGAGCGGGCGCCGATCTAGTCGCGGAGGGGTGATCCCACGACGGTGAAGCGGTGACCGCCGAAGGTGCCGTCGAGCAGGGGGCGGGCTCTGGCGATCGCGTCCTGCACCCGGGGGAGGGCGAGGGAGGCGCGGTGCGCCTCCGCCGAGTCCCAGAGCTCGACGACGAAGACGGTGTCGGGCTGATCGTCGTCCACCCCGACCTCGTAGGCCTGGCATCCGGCGCCGGTGAGGCTCTCGTTGCGTTCGGTGAGGAGGGCGACGAGTTCGTCGCGCTTTCCGGGTGCGGCCCCGAGGGTGCCCACGTTCACGAAGGTCATGTCGCGAGGCTATCGCGGGCTCAGCCGGCGGCGATCTCGCGCAACGTCGTCAGGTGGGCCGACCACGCCGTGCGGCCCTCGGCTGTGAGCTTGAGGGAGGTCCGTGGTCGCTTGCCGACGAACCCCTTCTTGACCTGCACGTAGCCGGCCGCCTCGAGCACGCTGACCTGCTTGCTGAGCGTCGAGTCGCTGACCTGCACGGCATCGCGGAGGTCGGCGAAGTCGAGCTGGTCCGCTGCCGCGAGGGCCGCTGTCATCGAGAAGCGCACCGGCTGGTGCAGGGTGTCCGACAGCCGGAGGCGCGGGTGCTGCTCGCTCATCGCCGAGCCGCCTTCGCCTCGTACGTCGCCGCACCCACGGAGAGTGCGAGCAGCGCGAGGGCCAGCAGGCTCGAGGCCAGCAGCGCCTCGCCCTGGGAGGTCGAGACGACGAGCATCGCGACGAGGTAGACCGCGAAGATGACGCCCATGTAGAGGCCCCACCGTCGCCCGAACCCGTTCTTGTGCGAGCGGAGGAACGCGAGCTGGAACGCGATGATCACCGCGATCCAGACGACGAGAGCGAGCATCGCGATCAGGTAGTTCGTGCCGGAGGTGAGACCCATGGCGAGGGTGCCGAGCGACAGGGTCGACCCGAGGGCCAGCAGCACGGCGACGGCGGGCCAGCTCGCGGTCGAGGTCGCCTGGCGACCGGTCGCATCGGCGTCGGCGAGGAGGCGGCGGGCCTCGTCGGGTGTGGGGAGGGACGTGCTGTTCGTCATGGTGCTGATCCTCTCTGGGTGGGTGTTCGTGTTCTCATCATAGAAAGTGCTTTCCTATGTTGCAAGTACTTTCTTACGAGACCTCGACGCTGTCCGGCCGTGTGGTCTCCGTGAGGAACTCCCGTTTTCGCGTGAGGAACCCGTAAGGGCCGTCCGACACGGCCGCATCCCGGTGTCTACTGACTCGCTGTGCCCACGACGGGCACCGGGTCCTGGTGGCCCGTCGATCCTTCTCTTGGAGTCGTAGTGCTCGACATCGTGTACGTGCTCGCCGTCATCGCTGTGTTCGCAGTGGTGTCCCTCGTGGCGAAGGGGGTCGAGAAACTGTGATCGTCTTCAGCATCGGTGCGGCCGTACTGGCCGTCGCCGCGCTCGCCTACCTCGTGTACGCGCTCGTGAAGCCCGAGCGGTTCTGATGGACACCCTCTTCGGCATCCTCCAGATCCTGACCGTCGTCGTCGTCCTGGTCGTCGTGTACCGCCCCCTCGGCGACTACATGGCCCGCCTCTTCACCACCGCGAAGGACTCTCGCGTCGAACGCGGCTTCTACCGCCTGATCGGCGTCGACTCCGCCTCCGAGCAGACGTGGCCCGCCTACCTGCGCGGCGTCCTCGCCTTCTCGCTGATCGGCGTGCTCTTCGTCTACGCGATCCAGCGCCTCCAGGCGTTCCTGCCGTACTCGCTCGGCTTCACCGCCGTGCCCGAGGGGCTGTCCTTCAACACCGCCGCCTCCTTCGTCACGAACACCAACTGGCAGTCGTACTCGCCCGACACGACCCTCGGGTACGCGGTCCAGCTCGGCGGTCTCGCCGTCCAGAACTTCGTCTCGGCGGCCGTCGGGATCGTGGTCGCCGTGGCCGTCATCCGCGGGCTCGCCCGCGCGAAGAGCGGCACGCTCGGCAACTTCTGGGTCGACCTGACCCGCACGCTCGTCCGCCTCCTCCTTCCCCTGGCCGTCGTCGCGGCCGTCGTGCTCGTCGCGGGCGGGGTCGTCCAGAACTTCGCCGGGTTCACCGACGTCACGACCCTGACCGGGGGCACCGCGACGATCCCCGGCGGGCCGGTCGCCTCGCAGGAGGCGATCAAGATGCTCGGCACGAACGGCGGCGGCTTCTTCAACGCCAACAGCTCGCACCCCTTCGAGAACCCCGCGCCCTGGACGAGCGTGTTCGAGATCCTGATGATGCTCGTCATCCCGTTCTCGCTGCCGCGCACCTTCGGCCGCATGGTCGGCTCGACGAAGCAGGGCGTCGCGATCGCGGCGGTCATGACGACGATCTTCGCCGTCTCGCTCAGCGCCATGACCTGGTTCGAGCTCCGCGGTGCCGGCACCGCGACCCAGCTCGCCGGCGGCGCGATGGAGGGGAAGGAGGCGCGGTTCGGCATCTGGGGGTCGACCCTCTTCGGTTCCACCTCGACCCTCACGTCGACCGGCGCCGTCAACTCGATGCACGACTCGTACACGGCTCTCGGCGGCATGATGCCGATGATCAACATGATGCTCGGCGAGATCGCCCCCGGCGGCGTCGGCTCGGGTCTCTACGGGATGCTCGTGCTCGCCGTCATCACGGTGTTCATCGCGGGTCTGCTCGTCGGCCGCACGCCGGAGTACCTCGGCAAGAAGATCGGGCCGCGCGAGATCAAGCTCGCCAGCCTGTACATCCTCGTCACGCCGACCATCGTGCTCGCCTTCACCGCGCTGAGCTTCGCGATCCCCGCGGTGCGCGCCGACGTCGAGGGCACGTCGATCTGGAACCCCGGCCTGCACGGCTTCAGCGAGGTCCTCTACGCCTTCACCTCGGCCGCGAACAACAACGGCTCGGCCTTCGCCGGCCTCACCGCGAACACCCCCTGGTTCAACACGACCCTCGGCGTGGCGATGCTGCTCGGCCGGTTCGTGCCGATCGTGCTCGTGCTCGCCCTCGCCGGCTCGTTCGCCGCGCAGGACAGGGTCCCCGCCACCGCCGGGACCCTCCCCACCCACCGCCCGCAGTTCGTGGGCCTGCTCACCGGCGTCTCCGTGATCATCACTGCGCTGACCTACTTCCCCGTCCTCGCACTGGGACCGCTCGCTGAAGGGCTGCAGTAACCATGTCCACCATCACCGACACACCCGTCACCGTCGATCACGACCAGGAGGCCGCTCCGACGGACCGCGGCGGCGCCTTCAGCGCCGCCCAGCTCGTCGCGGCGCTGCCCGGCGCCCTGCGCAAGCTGAACCCGCGCGAGATGTGGCACAACCCGGTCATGTTCATCGTCGAGGTGGGCGCCGCCTACACGACGATCCTCGCGATCGCGGGTCTGTTCACCGGCCCGCAGTCCTCGGGCGGGTCGCCCGTCCCCGGCTCCTTCACCTGGGCCATCGCGATCTGGCTCTGGCTGACCGTCGTCTTCGCCAACCTCGCCGAGTCCGTCGCCGAGGGGCGCGGCAAGGCGCAGGCCGAGACCCTCAAGGCGACCCGCACGAGCACCACCGCCCAGCGCGTCCTCTCGTACGACGCGACGTCCGACGCCGGTGCCGAGCGCGCCTCCTCGGAGTCCGTCTCGTCGGCCGATCTCACGCTCGGCGACACGGTCGTCGTGACCGCCGGCGAGCTGATCCCGGGCGACGGCGACATCGTCTGGGGCATCGCCAGCGTCGACGAGTCGGCGATCACGGGCGAGTCCGCCCCGGTGATCCGCGAGTCGGGCGGCGACCGCAGCGCCGTCACCGGCGGCACCCGCGTGCTGTCCGACCGGGTCGTCGTCCGCATCACGAGCAAGCCGGGCGAGACCTTCGTCGACCGGATGATCCGCCTCGTCGAGGGCGCGTCGCGTCAGAAGACGCCCAACGAGATCGCGCTGAACATCCTGCTCGCGAGCCTCTCGATCGTGTTCGTCATCGTGACCCTGACGCTGAACCCGATCGCCGGCTACAGCGACGCGTCCGTCAGCATCCCGGTGCTGATCGCACTGCTCGTCTGCCTCATCCCGACGACGATCGGTGCGCTGCTGAGCGCGATCGGCATCGCGGGCATGGACCGCCTCGTGCAGCGCAACGTGCTCGCCATGTCCGGGCGCGCGGTCGAGGCCGCCGGCGATGTGACGACGCTGCTGCTCGACAAGACCGGCACCATCACCTACGGCAACCGGCAGGCCGCCGAGTTCACGCCCCTCGACGGCATCGCACGGGCCGAGCTCGTCGACGCCGCGGCGCGGTCGTCCCTCGCCGACCCGACGCCCGAGGGCAAGTCGATCGTCGACCTCGCCCTGACGACGGGCTGGCTCGACGCCGGCGACCAGGAGGGGGAGATCGTCCCGTTCACCGCGCAGACCCGGATGTCGGGGCTCGATCTGCCCGACGGCACCCGGATCCGCAAGGGCGCCGGCAACTCGATCATCTCGTGGGTCGAGGAGGATCGCCGCCTCGCCTCGAGCGAGCACGACGAGCTCCAGGCCCGCATCGACGAGATCTCGAACGCCGGCGGCACACCGCTGGTGGTCGCGATGAAGACGACCACGGCCGATGCCCGTGTGCTCGGCGTGGTCTACCTGAAGGACGTCGTCAAGACCGGCCTGCGCGAGCGCTTCGCCGAGCTGCGGTCCATGGGCATCCGCACCGTGATGATCACGGGCGACAACCCGCTCACGGCCAAGGCGATCGCGGCCGAGGCCGGTGTCGACGACTACCTCGCCGAGGCCACCCCCGAGGACAAGCTCGCGCTGATCCGCCGGGAGCAGGAAGGAGGCGCGCTCGTCGCCATGACCGGCGACGGCACCAACGACGCCCCCGCGCTGGCCCAGGCCGACGTCGGCGTCGCCATGAACACCGGCACGTCGGCCGCCAAGGAGGCCGGCAACATGGTCGACCTCGACAGCGACCCGACGAAGCTGATCGACATCGTCCGGATCGGCAAGCAGCTGCTCATCACCCGCGGCGCCCTCACCACGTTCTCGATCGCCAACGACATCGCGAAGTACTTCGCGATAATCCCGGCCATGTTCGCCGGGGTGTTCCCCGGGCTCGGGCTGCTCAACCTCATGCAGCTCAGCTCGCCGGCCTCCGCGATCCTGTCGGCGATCGTCTTCAACGCGCTCGTCATCGTCGTGCTCATCCCGCTCGCCCTGCGGGGCGTGAAGTACCGCGCAGCGTCGGCCTCGTCGATCCTGTCGCGCAACCTCCTCGTCTACGGACTCGGCGGCGTCGTCGCCCCGTTCGTCGGCATCAAGCTCATCGACCTCGTCGTCAGCGTCATCCCCGGCTTCTAGCCGGCGACCGGAACCGGGAAAGAGACCATGAACACACGCACCCTCCTCCGCCAGCACGGCGTCGCCCTCCGCGCGATGCTCGTCTTCACCCTCGTGCTCGGCGTGGCCTACACGGCCGTCATCACCGGCGTCGGACAGCTCGCCCTCGGCGGCAAGGCGGACGGATCCGCCGTCGCCCTCGACGGCGAGACCGTCGGCTCCTCCCTGATCGGGCAGTCGTTCACCGACGCCGACGGGGCCGCCCTGCCGGAATGGTTCCAGTCACGGCCATCCGCAGCGGGCGACGGCTACGACGCCTCCGCCTCGAGCGGCAGCAACTACGGACCCGAGAACGAGGACCTCATCGCCGCGATCGATGAACGCCGTGCCGCGATCGCCGAGAGCGACGGCGTCGCCCCGGCGGACGTCCCCGTCGACGCGCTCACCGCCTCCTCGTCCGGGCTCGACCCGCACATCAGCCCGGAGTACGCGCGCATCCAGATCGATCGCGTCGCCGCAGCGCGCGACCTGCCCGTGGCGGACGTCGAGGCCCTGGTGGCGGAGCACACCCGGGGCCGCGACCTCGGCTACCTCGGCGAGCCCACCGTGAACGTGCTCGAGCTGAACACGGCTCTGGCCGCGACGTCACGCTGACGCCGTCGAGCGGAGCGGCTCCGTCGAGCGGGGCGACGCCGGGTGCCGCCCGGTGCCGCCCCGAAAGGCGATCCCGCCGCCTGCGACCCCGCCGACGACGACTTCGCTGCTCGGGGTGGCGGCCGTCCGGTCGCTAGCTGGTGGGGACCACATCCCAGTGCTCGCGGATGAGTCCGCCGTCGACGCGGAACAGGTCGGCTGCGAGCAGCGGGTCGCCGGGCTTCGCGCCGACCGCCTGGGAGAAGGTCCAGACGATGTCGCCGTCGGAGAGCGAAATGACGGACTGCTGCGCCGGGAACTGCGCACCGCTGCCGAACAGCTGCTTCAGCGCTGCCGTCCCGTTCGGAGCGACCGGGTTGTGCTGCAGGTACGCGGGGTCGAAGGCCCGGTCGAGGATCGAGGCGTCCTGGTCGCGGAACAGCGTGTCGTACGCCGACACCGCGAGGATGCGGTTGCGTTCCTCCTGACGTTCCGACGGTGCGGCGGTCGGACGTGCCGGCCGGTACAGATCGCTGAACATGGTGTTCGTGTTCCCGCTCGCCGGTGTGCCGGTCGGAACGGGCTGCTCGAGCGACCAGTGCTCGATGATCCGGCCGTGCTGGAGGCGGAACAGATCGACGGCGGCGTCACCGCTCCGTTCGTCGCGGGGGTCCGACGTGATCTGCCAGTGCACCGCGACGAGGTCGCCGTCGGCGGCGACGCGCTTGATCACCGCCTGGGCACCGGGGACGCGAGCGCGGTCCGCCGCGAACCGGGCCAGGAGTCCTTCGGGCCCCGCGGCGGTCCCTGCTCCCCGGGCGACCGCGCTCGGCGAGACGAACCGAGCCGCGAGCTGCTGGGACGACCTGCTGTCGGGGTCGCTGAAGGTCTTCGTGAGGAGCATCCGGACGACGCAGGCGTTGCGCCGTTCTGTGCCGGTGTCCCGTCTGTCTGCGGCGACCGTCACGGTCGCCTTCGGCTGGGCCCCGGGAGCAGCGGCTGCCGGCGTCGCGACGACGAGCCCGGAGAGGAGGGCGACCCCGGCGAGGACGGCCGTGCCGCGGGCGAGGCGGGCACGACGGGCGGTGGAGATGGTGGGCACGAGTACTCCTTCGATGGTGAGCGATCGGGATCGCAGCATCGCAGAGAACTCTCCCCAGCGGAGGTACGCACTTTTTTGTAAGTTGCTTACATGGATGTCGGAATCGTGGAACCGCCTGCACCGCCCGCGCACGGTCGGGACGCCCCGGCGCGCTTCCCTGCGGCGTGTCCTTCGCGAGTCGTGCTCACACATGTCACGAGCCGGTGGGGAGTGCTCGTGCTCCTGGCGCTTGAGCAGGGCGGCATGCGGTGGGGCGAACTGCGGCGCACGATCGAGGGGATCAGCGAGAAGATGCTCGCCTCCACCTTGCGGACGCTGGAGCACGACGGGATCGTGAACCGGGTCGCCCAGCCCACGATCCCGCCCCGGGTGGATTACTCGCTCACCGAGAGCGGCGCCGAACTGGCCGCGCGACTCGTCCCCCTCATGGACTGGATCGTCGAGCACGCCGACACGATCGTCGATCGATCCTCCGTCGACTGACACCCGTCGCCTCCGATCTCTATCCGATCAGGGCCTCGGACTCCGACCACAGGCGCCGGGCCGCGTCGGGGTCGAGGGCGTAACGCACGACGCCGTGGATCCCGTCGACGATGTCGTCGACGACGTCCGCCGGGCCGCAGTCCTCCCAGTACGCCGGGGCGCCGACACCGAGCTCCGCTCGCGTGGCGACGAACACCGACGTCGCGGCGCCCTGCTCGACCGTCTTGACGCCGTCGGAGTAGCGGACCTTCATCTCGGCCAGCACCGCAGGGTCCCAGTGGCGTTGCAGCCCGGTCCAGATCCCCCCGGGCATCACCGCCGCGGCCGTTATGCCGTCGTCGCGCCACCTGCGCGTGGCCTCGATGCCGAAGAGCACGTTCGCCGTCTTGGACTGCCCGTAGGCCTGCCCCGAGTCGTACGGGGTGCGGCGGAAGTGCATGTCGTCGAAGCGGATCCCGCTCGCACCGTGGCCGCTCGACGACAAGGAGACGATGCGCGCTCCGTCGGCGCTGGCCAGCGGCCCGTGAAGACCCGTCGCCAGGGCGAAGTGCCCGAGGTGGTTGACGCCGAAGTGCCACTCGTGCCCCCCGGCGGTACGCCGCTCGGGGACGTGCATGACACCGGCGTTGGCCACCAGCAGGTGCAGAGGCCCCGACCAGTCCCCGGCCAACCGCTTCACGGAGTCGAGGTCGGCGAGATCGAGCTCCATCACGCGGAGGTCCGCTGCCGGGTTCCGTGCCCTGATCTCGTCGGCCGTCCTCCGGCCGGCGTCGACATCACGGACCGCGAGGACGACCGTGGCACCGGCCTCGGCGAGAGCCCGCACCGTCTCGACGCCGATGCCCGAGCTGGCGCCGGTGACCAGGGCGTTCCGCCCATGCAGATCGATCCCCTCGATCACGTCGTGGGCGGTCGAGGACTCCCCGAACCTCGGGGTGTCCGGGTCGGCCGGGTCGACGGTCATGCGAGTCGAGTCGCGGTGATGCCGCCGTCGACGTCGACGGTGCTGCCGTGCACGAACACCGCCTCGTCCGAGACGAGCCAGCGCACCGCGAAGGCGACGTCGACGGGGCGGACGGGTCGGCCCGCGACGGTGCCCGCCGTCATCGCGGCGAGGACGTCGGCGCTCTCGGCGTTGCCGGGCGTGCTCGTCGCGCCGGGGGCCACGGTCGTGACGCCCACGCCGGAGGGTCCGAACTCGGCCGACCAGGTGCGGGTCATCTGCTCGAGGGCGGCCTTCGAGGCGGTGTAGGCGGCGCCGAAGGGGACCC
>Ga0308169_10001402_pt1 | contig 28352 bp, 31 predicted proteins | sample PhyBR1_2_FD_202139 | JGI IMG/M metagenome (GOLD analysis project Ga0308169, IMG submission 202139) | Phyllosphere microbial communities from UC Gill Tract Community Farm, Albany, California, United States - DLSLSB.R1 | ecosystem: Host-associated > Plants > Phyllosphere > Unclassified | place...
GCTCCAGGTCGGTACGTGGTCACCGCGCTGGCGTTACTTCATGGCCACCTTCATCGGGTTGCCATCGCTGCTGCTGGTGGTTGCCGCGCTGGCCCTGCCGGGGGCGATCGAAGCGGCCGCCGTGGCGGCCTCGCTGGGGTTCGCCGGTGGTGCGATCGGCGCGCTGGCCGCGCCCTGGGTGCATGCGCGGCGCAAGCACCTGAGCTGAGGCGCGTGCGCCGACGACCCACGCTCGTCGGCTACTCGTCCATCCGCTGCAGGCCTTCGCCGGCCAGGCGCAGGATCAGCGTTTCCAGCATCTGCTCTTCGTCCTCGCTGAGCACGGACATCAGCTTGCGGGTGATGTCGATCACCAGCGGGGCGATGGTCTCGTATACCTCGAACCCGGCGGCCGACAGCGCCAGCACCGAGCGGCGGCGGTCGTCGCCATGGGTTTCACGCTTGATGAAGCCGCGTTCGAGCAGTCTGGCCACGGCGCGGCTGACCGCGACCTTGTCCATCGCGGTGCGATCGGACACCTCGCTGGCCGACGAGCCCGGGTACAGCGCCAGGACCGTGATCACCCGCCACTCGGGGATCGCCAGGCCATAACGGTCCCCATACAGCTTGGCGATGTTGCCGCTGACGCGGTTGGACAGAACGCTCAGCCGGTAGGGCAGGAACTGCTCCAGATCGAGCAGGGCGTGCGATGCGCGGATGCTGTGACTGCTGGGATCGGGCGGGCTCATGCTGCGGTGCACCTTGATGGTGGTTTCATGTGAAACTATAACCTACGTTCCGGACTCCGCATTCTCGCGGGTCTGCCTTCCTACCGCACCTGGTTTTTTCCGATGCGGATTGCTTTGGAGCCACAGCATGACCAGCCAAACGAGCACCGCGTCCTTCGCACCCGATCCGGGCATGCAGGTCACCACCTTCGAAAACCCGATGGGCATCGATGGTTTCGAGTTCGTCGAGTTCGCCGCCCCGGCCGGCCGTGGCGCGGAACTGCACGACTATTTCCGCAAGATGGGCTTCACCGCGGTGCTGCGCCACAAGCAGCGTGCGATCACGGTCTATCGCCAGGGCGACGTGAACTTCCTGGTCAATGAAGAGCCGGACTCGTTCGCCTCGGACTTCGCCGAGAAGCACGGTCCGTGCGCCTGCGGTTTCGCCATCCGCTTCAAGAAGCCGGGCGATGAGGTCTACCAGATGGCCCTGGGCAACGGTGCCGAACCGATCGACTTCAAGCCTGACACCCGCGCCGTCGCCGCCCCGATCATCAAGGGCATCGGCGACTGCATGCTGTACCTGGTGGACCGTTACGGCGCCAACGGCAGCATGTTCGATACCGATTACGCGCCGATCGACGGCGTGGACCCGCGCCCGAAGGGCTTCGGGCTGACCTTCATCGATCACCTGACCCACAATCTGTATTTCGGCAACATGCAGCAGTGGTCGGATTACTACGAGCGCCTGTTCAACTTCCGCGAGATCCGCTACTTCGACATCAAGGGCCTCAAGACCGGCCTGGTGTCCAAGGCGATGACCGCCCCGGACGGCATCGTGCGCATCCCGCTCAACGAATCGTCCGATCCAAAGAGCCAGATCAACGAGTACCTGGACGCCTACAAGGGCGAGGGCATCCAGCACATCGCCTGCTTCACCAACGACATCTATGCGACCGTCGAGGCGATGCGTGAGCAGGGCGTGGAGTTCCTGGATACCCCGGACACCTACTTCGACGTGATCGACATGCGCGTGCCCGGCCACGGCGAAGACGTGGCGCGCCTGGCCAGGAACAAGATCCTGATCGATGCCGATCCGGAAACCAAGCAGCGCAAGCTGCTGCAGATCTTCACCACCAACTGCATTGGTCCGATCTTCTTCGAGATCATCCAGCGCAAGGGCAACGAAGGCTTCGGCGAAGGCAACTTCACCGCGCTGTTCGAGAGCATCGAACGCGACCAGATGAAGCGCGGCGTGCTGTAACGTAACCCGGCAAAGGTCCGGCGCGGCTACCGCAACGCCGGACTCATCCGTACCGCCGGGCTGCTGCAGGGCCGGGCATGCCCGTAGAGCCCGGCTCTGCCCGGCTGCTCCAACGCACCACCCATTGCACACCTCCCAGGCTCCGCCAGGACACGCACAGATGATCACCTCCCTCACCGCCCGCGGTTACCAGACCGGCTTCGGCAACGAGTTCGCCACCGAGGCCGTCCCCGGCGCGCTGCCGGTAGGCCGCAATTCGCCGCAGCGGGTTGCGCATGGTCTGTATGCCGAACAGTTGTCGGGCACCGCGTTCACCGCACCGCGCGGCAGCAACCGGCGCAGCTGGCTGTACCGCATCCGCCCGGCGGTGGCGCACGGGGAGTTCACTGCCTACGCGCAGCCGCACCTGCACGGCGACTTCGCCGCGGGGGCGGTGTCGCCCAACCAGCTGCGCTGGGACCCGCTGCCGCTGCCCGACACCCCCACCGATTTCATCGATGGCCTGTACACCATGGGCGGCAACGGCGCGCCCGACGCGCACCATGGCGTGGGCATCCACCTGTACGCGGCCAATGCCGACATGCAGGGCCGCTACTTCTACAACGCCGACGGCGAGCTGCTGATCGTGCCGCAGCTGGGCGGCCTGCGCCTGCTCACCGAGCTGGGCGTGATCGAGATCGAGCCGCAGCAGGTGGCGGTGATCCCGCGCGGCGTGCGCTTCCGGGTCGAGCTGCCCGACGGCCAGGCACGCGGCTATATCTGCGAGAACTTCGGCGCCCTGCTGAAACTGCCCGACCTGGGGCCGATCGGCTCCAACGGCCTGGCCAACCCGCGCGATTTCGAGACGCCGCAGGCCGCCTTCGAAAACATCGAGGGTGACTTCGAATTGATCGCCAAGTTCGGTGGCCAGCTGTGGCGCGCGCCCATCGGCCACTCGCCGCTGGACGTGGTCGCCTGGCACGGCAATTACGCGCCGTACCGCTACGACCTGCGCCGCTTCAACACCATTGGCTCGATCAGCCACGACCATCCGGATCCGTCGATCTTCCTGGTGCTGCATTCGCCCAGTGATACGCCGGGCACCAGCAACATGGACTTCGCCATCTTCCCGCCACGCTGGCTGGTGGCGCAGGACACGTTCCGGCCGCCGTGGTTCCACCGCAACATCGCCAGCGAGTTCATGGGCCTCATCCACGGTGCCTACGACGCCAAGGCGGCCGGCTTCGTGCCCGGTGGCGCCTCGCTGCACAATTGCATGAGCGGGCACGGCCCGGATGCGACCACGTTCGACAAGGCCTCGGCGGCTGACCTGAGCAAGCCGGACGTGATCAAGGACACCATGGCCTTCATGTTCGAAACCCGCGGGGTGATCCGCCCGACCGTGCAGGCCATGGACGCCACGCACCGTCAGCGCGACTACCAGCAGTGCTGGCAGGGCTTGAACGCGAACTTCACCGCGTGAGCGCGGCCCTTCCGCACGCGTCACTGAGCCTGTTGCACGAGGCGGCCACCTCGTTGCGGCTGCCCGACAGATCGCGTTTCGTTGGCGAGCATATCGAGGGGCTGCACCTGCGCGGTGCGACCCTGGGCCAGCCGCTGTTCGAGCGCTGCACACTGCAACGTAGCGTCTTGGAGAGCTGCGATATGTCCGGGGTGCGCTTCTTCGCGCGCACGGTGGTGGACGCCTGCCAGTTCACCCGTGTCGACTTTCGCGCCAGCGGCCTCAATGACACCGTGTTTCGCGACTGCGTCTTCGACACCTGCGATTTCCGCCAGGGCCGTTTCGATGCCTGCGTGCTCGACGGCTGCACCTTCATCAACTGCCGGATCGTCGACACCGGCATGCCGGCACACGCCACCACCGGCTGCCGGTTCGAGGGCGTGCTGAAGGACGTGAGGTTTGTTGGCGCCGGCGCACCGGCCTTGCTGGAGGCGGACTTCAGCGCCTGCGTTCTGGACTACGTGTCCTTCGAGAACTGCCGGCTGGATAAGGTCATTCCGCCGCTCGATCCGCGCCATGTTTTCCTGCCGGACATCGCCGCGCGTGCGCGCCGGGCGTTGGAGGCGTTGTCTGCGGCACCGGCCGATGCCGCCACCAAGGTGCTCACGCGCCGCCTTCGCCGCTACGCGCAGATGCAGGGCGACATCCTCAACGTGGACAACCTGCGGCATGTGGAAGAACCGGCGGTGGCAGAGGCGTTGATTGTGGCGCTGACGGCAGGTTGATCAGTAGGTGCAGGCGAGACGAGGAAGCGCCGCATCCGTGGAGGCCAACGGACAGGGCCGAGTCCGTGCATTTGCACGTTCAAGGCGTTTGGTAGTGATAACGCAATGCTGCGATCAACACAATGCCGTCAGTCACGCGATACACGACGCGATGCTCTGTATCGATCCGCCGCGACCACCAGCCATGCTTGTTGAAACGAAGCGGCTCGGGTTTGCCGATGCCTTCGTACGGGTCGCGTCCAATGGCCTTCAGCAGCATGTTGACGCGCTCCAGCCTGCGACGATCCGAGGCTTGCCAATGCAGGTAGTCTTCCCAGGCGGCGTCGGAAAACTGCAGCGTCACTCGGCAAGCTCGCGGGCGGTGCCTCCACCAGCGTCGAGCTGTTCCATTGCGGCTGCCAGTCGTGCTGCGTTCGCCGGCGAACGCATCAGGTACGCTGTTTCTTCAATGGACTGATAGTCTTCCAGTGACATCATCACCACCGCTTTATTTCCGCTGCGGGTGATGGTGATGGGTTCGTGATCATTGATGACGCGATCCATGGTTTCCGCCAAGGCAGCACGGGCTGCACTGTAGGTAAGGGTCTGCATGGTCGATGGCTCCGGCGTTCTTGTACAGAAAATTGTACGCATCGATTGCCGCCAGTCAATTGATCCTGCCCTAGGCACTCGGCCGACAACCTATAGTTTGGATGGCAAATCGATTTGCGATTGCACTTGGCCATCGTCGCCTGCAAGCGACGTCGCCCGGTTGTGGCGTGAAGCCGGTTGAACCTCACACGACCAGTGAAGACATCGGCGACGTGCAAGACGCCATCAAACGGCGAGCGTCTGGAACCCGTCGACCTGCTCCTTCGGCAGCACTTCCAGCAGGCGCTGGCGGACCCGCTCGGCATAACCGGGCGAGGTGAGCGCGGGCAATGCATCCAGCGCGGTATGCAGGCCGGCAATGACCGCTTCATCGCTGCGTGCCTGCTGCAGCGCATGCAGCAGCGCGGCCGCGTGGGGGTGCCGTTGCAGTTCCAGGATGCCCAGCAGGTAGATGCGCGCGGCCACCAGCGAGCGCCGGCGCTCGGTCGGGACTGCTGCCGGTGCCGCGGGCGTCGGCACGGGCTCAGGGGCGGGCGGTGGCGTGGGCTCGGCTGCGGCGCTGGACACCAAGTACCCGGCCTGGATCAGCTGGATCACCATTGCTGACGCTTCCGGCCCGATCATGGCGGTGAGCTGCGGTAGATCGCGTTGGCCATCGCAGAGGATCAGCAGGCGGCGCTGGCGCATGTCCAGGGGCGCACGGTGGGCCTGCAGGGCGGTGCGGGCGAGGTCGGTCTTGCGCGGTTGCATGGGCGTGGGGTCGATGCGGTGCAGGCCGAGCCTGAACGCGGCAGGTGAAACCGCGATGACAATCACGTTCCTGCATGCAGCCAGTGCACAACGTTCGCGCTAGGCTGCCGACCACCGACTGGAGGACGTGCAGATGAAGCAGCTGGGAAGTGTTCTGGCATTGGGCATTGCATTGGCACTGAGCGGCTGCGACCGCCCCCCTGAAACCCCGTCGAAGGACGCCGAGGCGGCCGTGCCGACGCCGGTCGATACAGCGCCGGCTTCGGCCGCCGCGCCGGCTGCAGCGCCCGCAGCGCAGGACCTGGCCGCCGCCACCGGCCCGGCGCGGCTGGATGGCTATGGCCCGCTGACCCTGGGCAGCACCCTGGACGAGGTGCGCGCCGCCTGGAAGGCGCCGCTGCAGGGCGAAGTGCCGGACGACTATTGCCATGCACTGCGCCCGGAGGGCGCGCAGGCCCAGGATGTGATCCTGATGATCGAAGGCAAGCGTCTGGTCCGCTACGACGTGCGCAACGACCGCATCACCGCGCCCGGCGGCGGCAAGGTCGGCATGTCGCTGGGCCAGCTGCAGACGCTGTACCCCGACCGCGGCGATCTCACCCCGCACAAATACGATGAAAAGGGCCATAACCTGCGCGTGCGGCCGGCCACCGAGGGCGGGGCACTGATCAACTTCGAGATCAACGGCGACGGGAATGTCAGCGCCTGGCGGGTCGGCCAGACGCCGCAGGTGGACTACGTCGAAGGCTGCTCGTAAGCCTGCTGCGGCGCGCGCCGTGGTCAGGCCGCGCCGCTTCCGCCGAGGGGCGCCCGATTCCTCACCCCCTGCGTGCGGTCTGGCTCTAGAATCGGGCCATTGATGCCTGGGGAATGCCGATGATTGCTGCCACCGCTTGGTTCCTGCTGGGATTGCTGCTGCTGGCACTGGGCGGCGATTCCATCGTCAAGGCGGCCTCCGGCCTGGCCCAACGCTTCGGCGCCTCGCCGTTCATGGCCGGGCTGCTGCTGGTGGCCTTCGGCACCTCGCTGCCGGAACTGGTGGTCAACGCGCGTGCGTTCGTGGTGGGAGCCGAAGAGCTCGCGCTGGGTAACGCGGTGGGCAGCAATATCGTCAACGTCGGCCTGACCCTGGGCCTGGCCGCGCTGGCGGCCCCGCTGCTGGTGCGCGCACGGCTGCTGTCGCCGCTGCTGGTGCTGGTGGCGGTGGCGAGCCTGGCGCTGATCGTGTTCGGCCTGGACGGCGTGGTGACGCGCTGGGAGGGCGGCCTGCTGCTGCTCGGTTTCGTGGCGTCGCTGGTGTTCGTGCTACGCCGCGCGCGGCTGGAATCGGAGCCCGTGCGCGAGGCCATCGCCGGCTATGCGATGACCCGTACCGGCCTGTTCCTCAACGTCCTGCGGGTGGTCTTCGCGGGGCTGTGCCTGTACTACGGCGCGCGCTGGATCGTGCAGGCCGCGCCGGTGTTCGGCGCGGGGCTGGGCTGGTCGCCGTTGCTGGTGGGCCTGTTGCCGGTGGCCATTGGCACCGCGCTGCCCGAGGTGGCGGCGGCGGTCGCTGCGGCACGGCGCGGGCAGGGCGACATGGTGCTGGGCCACGTGATCGGCTCGAGCCTGTTCAACCTGCTGGTGGTGGTGGGCGGCATGGCCGCGCTGCGCCCGCTGGCGGTACCGGCGTCGTTCGTGCGCCTGGAGCTGCCGGCGGCGATCGCGTTCGTGCTGGTGCTGTACCCGATGCTGCGTGGCGACCTGACCATCAGCCGCCGCGAAGGCGGCGTGCTGCTGGTGGCGTTCCTGGGCTGGGTGGCATTTGAGCTGGCGCTGGTCTGGGGCGGCTGAGAGGCCGCGTCGGCGGCGCCTCGGCCCGGCGGTAGAGCCGACCGTTGGTCGGCTGCACCAATCCAAGCCTGGTAGAGCCGACCGTTGGTCGGCTGCACCAATCCAAGCCTGGTAGAGCCGACCGTTGGTCGGCTGCGCGCATCGTGCCGAAGAGTAGCCGACCAACGGTCGGCTCTACCGGGTTTGTTCGCCTTCCGGGCGCGGCGGCGGCAGCTGTTCTTCCTTGGCGGTTTCATGGCCGGGCAGGCTAGGGCGCTTTTCCATCATCAGCGACAACGCGGCCTTGGCCATCATGTGCGCGCTGATCGGCGCGGTGATGAACAGGAACACGGTGATCAGCAGCTCGCGCGGCTGCGGGTCCTGGCCCAGGAAGATGTGGTAGCACACCGACCCCACCAGCACGCAGCCCACGCCCAGCGTGCTGGCCTTGGTGGGAGCGTGCAGGCGCTTGAAGAAGGTCGACAGCTTCACCAGCCCCAGCGCGCCCACCAGAATGAAGAAGCAGCCGAACAGCAGCAGGATCGACAGCACGATCTGGATGAAGGTGATCATTCCACGATGTCCCGGCGCAGCACGAACTTGCTCAGCACCACCGTGCTGCCAAAGCCGAGCATGGCGATGATCAGCGCCGCCTCGAAGTACACCGCCGAGTTGAGGTACATGCCAAACAGCATCAGCTCGGCGATGGCCGTCACCGACAGTGTGTCCAGCGCCAGGATGCGGTCGGGCACGGTGGGGCCGCGCAGCAGGCGCCAGGTGGCCAGCAGCATGGCCAGCCCGACCACGTGCATGCACACCACCATGGTGGTCTGGATGAAGGTGTAACCGGTCATGGGAAGATCTCCATCAGCGGGGCTTCGTAGCGGTGCTTGATCTGCCGGATCAGTTCGTCCGGGTCGTCCAGGTGCAGCACGTGCACCAGCAGGTGGCGGCGGTCATCGGACAACGCGGCCGATACCGTGCCCGGGGTCAGCGTGATCATGCTGGTGAGCGCGGCGATGCCGTGGATGTTGGCGATGTCCAGCGGCAACCAGATGAAGCCGGGGTGGATGCGGCGTTCCGGGCCCAGCACCTGGATCGCCACGCGGATGTTGGACACCAGGATGTCCCACAGGGTCACGCACAGCAGCTTGGGGACCGGCCGGAGTGAGCCGATGCGGGCAAACTCGCGGTCCAGGCGCGCGGCGAACAGCGGCACCACCAAACCCAGCAGCATGCCCAGCACGAACTGGCCGAGGGTGAAGCTGTCGGACATCAGCAGCCAGAACGCCACCACCATCACGCTCAGCGACGGTGAGGGAATCAGGCGCTTGTACAGCGAGGGTTTGCGCGTCATGGCTGGCGGATCTCCGGCGTGGTGGCGCGCAGCTCGCCTACATACTCGGCGGGGTGCAGCAGCTGGGTGGCCATCGCATCGGTGTGCTGCATCAGCGGGCCGGCGAACAGGCTCATGGCAATGCCATACACCAGCAGCAGCGCGGCGGCGAACAGTTCCACCGTGCGGGTGGGGGCCTTGCGCGGCGGGGGCACGCCGTCTTCCTGCACCGGCACGCGCCAGAACAGGCGGATGCCGGCGCGGGTGATGCCCACGATCACCATCAGGCTGCTGCCCAGCACGGCGGTCCAGACCACGGCGGTGTACTGCGCCGGCATGCCGGCCAGCAAGGCGGCCTTGGCCAGGAAGCCGGACAGCGGCGGCAGACCGGCCACGGCCACCGCACCGATCAGGAACAGCACGGCCGGGGTCTGCTTGCCGGGCATCGGCGCGATGATTTCCTTCCGGTCACTGGCCCCGCCACGACGGCGGCGGATCAGGTCGGCAATCAGGAACAGCGCGGCGGCCACGAAGGTGCTGTGCGGCAGGTAATACAGACCGGCGGAGAGCACCTCGGGCGTGCGCACTGCGAAGGCGATGAACAGCGTCGCGGCCGACACCACCACCAGGTAGGAGATCATCACCCGCAGCCGCGCCGCCGCCAGCACGCCCAGCCCGCCCAGTACCAGCGTGGCCACGCCCGCCCAAAGCAGCCAGTCGCTGCCATACCCGGCCATCGGGCCGGCACCGTCGCCGAACCACAGCGAACTGACCCGCAGCACCGCATACAGGCCCACTTTGGTCATGATCGCAAACAGCGCGGCCACCGCCGCCGGCGCACGCGCATAGGCTTCGGGCAGCCACAGGTACAGCGGCATCAGCGCGGCCTTGCTGCAGAACACCAGCAGCAACAAGCCCATGGTGGCCTTGACCAGCACCAGGTGCGTGGCCGGTACCTCGGCGATGCGCTGGGACAGCTCGGCCATGTTGAGCGAGCCCAGCGAGGCGTACAGCAGGCCAAGCGCGATCAGGAACAGGGTCGAGGCGGTGACGTTGAAGACCACGTAGTGCAGGCCGATGCGCATGCGCAGGCCGCGGCCGCCGCTGAGCAGCAGGCCGTAGGAGGCAATCAGCATCACCTCGAAGAACACGAACAGGTTGAAGATGTCGCCGGTGAGGAAGGCGCCGTTGAGGCCCACCAGCTGGAACTGGAACAGCGCGTGGAAGTGCGGCGCGCGCCGGTCCCAGCCCGAGCACGCATGCAGCAGGCACGGGATGGCCAGCAACAGCGTGGTCACCAGCATCCAGGCCGACAGCCGGTCGGCCACCAGCGCGATGCCCAGCCGCGAGGGCCAGTCGCCGAGCAGGTACACCGCGATGCTGCCATCGGCGGTCTGCGCGAACAGCAGCGCCACCGCCGCGGCCAGCGCGGCCAGCGTGGTCCACGCCACCGTGCGCTGCACCTTGGGCCCGTAGCGGCGGTGCTCGACGAACAGCGAGCAGGCGGCACCGAACAACGGGATCAGGATGGGCAGGATCACCGCATGGTTCATGCGTCGCCCTCCCGGCCCGGCGCGGTATCGGCCGGCGCGGTGTCCTGCTCTTCTTCATGCGCGTCGACGTGGTCGCTGTGGTTGTCGCTGCGGCTGCGCATGGCCAGCACGATGCTCACCGCGGTCATCGCAAAGGCAATCACGATCGCGGTCAGTACCAGTGCCTGCGGCAACGGGTCGGTGTAGTTGCCCAGGTCGCTGTCGATGCCTTCGCGCAGCACCGGTGCCTTGCCCGACACCAGCCGGCCACCGGCGAAGATCAGCAGGTTGGTGGCATATGACAGGAAGGTCATGCCCAGGATCACGTCGAAGGTACGCGCGCGCAGCAGCAGGTAGATGCCGATCGCGCTCAGCACGCCGATGGCGCTTGCCAGGGCCAGTTCCATCAGTGCATCTCCCCGGTTTTTGCCGAACGACGGTTCGGATCGATCTCGCCCTTGCGGGCATTGCGCGTACGCGACGGCTTGATGGTGCCCATCATCGACAGGATCAGCATCGCCCCGCCGAACACCACCAGGTACACGCCGGTATCGAAGCCGATGGCGCTGGCCAGTGGCACCTCGCCGATGAGCGGGATATGCAGGTCCAGGTGGCCGCTGGTCAGGAACGGCACCCCGAACAGCATCGACGCACTGCCGCTGACGATGGCGATCAGCAGGCCGGCACCGATGCAGCGGATGTAGTCGAAGCCGAACCGCGACTCCACCGAGGTGGTGCCCTGGATCACGTACTGGATCAGCAGCGGCACGGCCAGCACCAAGCCGGCGATGAAGCCGCCACCGGGGGCGTTGTGGCCGCGCAGGAACAGGAAGATCGACACGGTGAGCGTGAGCGGGAACATGATCTGCGCCAGATCGGCAGGCACCGGCAGCTTGATCGGCGGGCCCGGCATGATCTGCTCCGGCGCCATCCGCGAGCGCCGCAGCATGGCGTGTACCACCAGGGCGGCGATACCGAACACGGTGATCTCACCGAAGGTATCGAAGCCGCGGAAGTCCACCAGGATCACGTTGACCACGTTCTGCCCATACGCTTCGGGCAGGGCACGCGCGACCAGCTCACCGGCCATGGTGTTGGGCGGCAGGGTCATGGCGGTATAGGCCGCGGCCGCCAGACCACCGCCGCCGATGATGGCGATCAGGGCATCGCGGCGCTTGCGCCAGCGCGAATGCTCCGGCGCTGATTGGGCGGGCAGGTAGTTCATGCCCAGCAGCATCAGCACCAGGGTGACCATTTCCACCAGCAGCTGAGTCAGCGCCAGGTCGGGGGCGGACAGGAACACGAAGGTGAGCGACACCATCAGGCCCACGCCGCCCAGCACCAGCACCGCCAGCAGGCGTTGCCGGTACACGAACAGCGCACTGACCGCGCAGGCCATCATCACCAGCCACAGCGTCCAGCCAAGCAACGGCAGCGGCTGCGGCGAGGGCCAGTTCGGCGAATCGGGGTTGGCCACGAACGGGGCCAGCGCGACGATGATCGCCACCACCACCAGCGCCATCAGCATGCGCTGCAGGCTGCCGTTGGCCAGCGCTTGGGTGAGCCGGTGGGCGAAGCCGAACACCAGGTCCAGCTGCGTGTGGAAGATGTTGCGGCCGATCGCGCGGCTCACCACGGCATGCAGGTTGATCAGCCGGCGCAGCCCGAAGTACAGCGCAATGCCGCCAATGACGCCGGCAATGCTCATCATCAGCGGCGTGTTGAAGCCATGCCACACCGACAGGCTGTAGGCCGGCATCGCCGGGCCCAGGATCGACGAGGCGGCCGCGTGCAGCACCGGGGCGATGGTGATGGCCGGGGCCACGCCGACGGCCACGCACACCACGACCAGGATCTCCACCGGCACCTTCATGAAGCGCGGCGGTTCGTGCGGCACCCGGTCCAGGTCGTGCGGGCCCTTGCCGAAGAACGTGTCGTGCACGAAGCGCAGGCTGTAGGCCACGCCGAACACGCCGGCCAGCAGCGCGGCGATGGACATCAGCACGCGCATCGTTTCCGGGCCGCCGGCGTCCAGTGCTTCGGCAAACAGCATTTCCTTGGACAGGAAACCGTTGAGCAGCGGGATGCCGGCCATGGCCAACGAGGCGATGATCGCCAGTGCGCTGGTGAAGGGCATCAACCGGCGCAGCCCGCCCAGCTTGCGCATGTCGCGGGTGCCGGTTTCGTGGTCGATGATGCCGGCGGCCATGAACAGCGAGGCCTTGAACGTGGCGTGGTTGAGGATGTGGAACACGCCGGCCACCACCGCCATCGGCTTGGAGAGGCCGAACAGCATGGTGATCAGGCCCAGGTGCGAGATCGTCGAATAGGCGAGCAGGCCCTTCAGGTCATGCTGGAAGATCGCGTTCCAGGCGCCGATCAGCAGGGTGATCGCGCCGATTCCGCTGACCGTATAGAAGAACAGCTCGGTCCCCGACAGCGCCGGGTGCAGCCGCGCCAGCAGGAACACACCCGCTTTGACCATCGTGGCCGAGTGCAGGTAGGCCGACACCGGCGTGGGCGCGGCCATGGCGTGCGGCAGCCAGAAGTGGAACGGGAACTGCGCGCTCTTGGTGAAGATGCCGGCCAGCACCAGGAACAGCGCGTAGGGATACAGCGCGCTGGCACGGATCAGATCGCCGCTGGCCAGCACCGCATCCAGCTCGAAGCTGCCCACGATGCGGCCGATCAGCAGCACGCCGCCGAGCAGGGCCAGGCCGCCGCCGCCGGTGACCACCAGGGCCATCCGCGCGCCCTCGCGGGCGTCCTGCCGGTGCGACCAGAAGCCGATCAGCAGGAACGAGCTGATGCTGGTCATTTCCCAGAACACCATCAGCAGCAACAGGTTGCCCGACAGCACCATGCCCAGCATGGCGCCCATGAACAGCAGCAGGTAGCAGTAGAAGCGGTGGGCGCTGTCGCGCGGGCTCAGGTAGTAATGCGCGTACATCACCACCAGCGCGCCGATGGCCAGCACCAGGCCGGCGAACATCCAGGCCAGGCCGTCCAGGCGCAGCGAGAAGGCCAGGCCGATCTGCGGCAACCAGTCGCCGAAGCTGCGCACGACGCCCCCGGCGAGGATCTCGGGGGTCATGGTCGCCAGCAGCGCCAGCCCACCCAAGGGGGCGACCGCGGCCAACCAGGCGGCCGTGGAGCGGGAGGTGCGGCGGAATGAGGCGACCGCCACGGCCATCAGGAAGGGCAGGGCGAGCAGCAGGAGCAGGCTGGGATTCATGCAGGGAATACGCGATTCACGAGCAGGCCGTTCAGTCTAACAGGCCGACAATTGCTGCCGATACACCCGAATACGTCATCAATTGCATGTAACGTGCGCGATTCATTTTTTCCACCCTCGTGTCGTGCCCATTCGAGACCGCTGACGGGCGTATGGAACGGCGTGCTCGACTTTGCCGGATCTGGCCCCTTGAACGGGTCCGAAGCCAGCAACCGCAGGGCCTGCGCCCTGCACGAAGATGAACGCCGGATGCACGCCACGGCCCGTCCACGACGATGCTGGACGCCCCCGCGTCGCGCGCCGGTGAGCATCCATCTCGTTCAGAAAAAACCAGGGTCGCTGCCGAGAACCGGATCGGTGCCGAAAAAGCCGGATAGGCGCGAAAAAAAGCCGGGTAGGTGCCGACCGTTGGTCGGCACGGGGCACTCAGTAAGCCACGCCCAACCGCCGGTACAGCTTGGCCATCACCCACGCCGGCCCGATCAGCAGGTAGGTCAGGTCGGTCAGGAAGCTCGGCTTGCGCCCTTCAAAGGTGTGGCCGATGAACTGCGCGATCCAGCCCACCACGAACACGCCGATGGCCACCCACAGCAGGTTGTGCAGGCCGATTTCGGCCTCCAGCAGGCGGCACAGGCAGCCGAACACGAACAAGAGCACCAGCATGCCGATGCCCAGTGCACGCGACAGCCGGTTGTAGAAGCACCACGCGGCAAACATCGCAAAGGCCGACCAGATCCCGTTCTGGAACCAGGTCACCAGCGGCGGCAGGCACCACAGCAGGGCCACCACCGACCAGAGGATCGCCGGCACCGCCACCACGTGGATGTGCTGGTTGAGCACATTGCGGTGGTCGTCGGAATAGCTGGCGAAGTAGCGGTCGATCGGGCGCGCGACGGTGGTGGTGGTCATGTTCCCTCCCAGGATCGGCACAGCATACCGCCCCGGCGGGTAGAGCCGACCGTCGGTCGGCTGCTCCTCGCCCAGACGATACCCCCGCGCTCCGGCCCAGTAGGTAGAGCCGACCGTTGGTCCGGCTGCTCCTCGCCCAGACGATCCCTTCGCGCTCCGGCCCAGTAGGTAGAGCCGACCGTTGGTCGGCTGCTCCTCGCCCAGACGATCCCTTCGCGCTCCGGCCCAGTAGGTAGAGCCGACCGTTGGTCGGCTGCTCCTCGCCCAGACGATCCCCTCGCGCTGCACGCGATAGGCGACCAACGTCCGCGGCAGTCGACCAACGGTCGACTCTACGCGGGGGACCCCCGGCCATCACGGCCGGGGGCGCAGGCGAATCAGTCGACCGAGATGCCGGCCAGGCGCTGCAGCGCCTCGGCGTACTTGGCGCGAGTGCGCTCGATGATCTCGGCCGGGATGCTCGGGCCCGGGGCGGTCTTGCCCCAGTCCAGCGTCTCCAGGTAGTCGCGCACGAACTGCTTGTCGTAGCTCGGCGGGCTGGTGCCCACCTCGTACTCGTCGGCCGGCCAATAGCGCGAGGAGTCCGGGGTCAGCATCTCGTCCATGATGTACAGGCGGCCGTCTTCATCGGTACCGAACTCGAACTTGGTGTCGGCCAGGATGATGCCGCGTTCGCGGGCGTAGTCGGCGGCGAACTTGTAGATGCGCAGGGTGGCATCACGCACGCGCTCGGCGAGGTCGGCACCGACGGCCTTCACCATTGCATCGAAATCGATGTTCTCGTCATGGTCGCCGACGGCGGCCTTGGTCGAGGGGGTGAAGATCGGCTCGGGCAGCTGCTCGGCCTGGCGCAGGCCGTCGGGCAGGTCGATGCCGCTCAGGTGGTTGGGCATCAGGTGGGCGGTCTTGGCGAACCAGAAGTTCGACACCTGGCAGAGCATTTCGCCCTTGCCCGGGATCGGATCGGGCAGCACCACGTCGAAGGCCGACAGACGGTCGGTGGCGACCATCAGCAGGTAGTCCCCCGGCGGCGTGCCGGCGGGCAGCCGGTCGCGCGGAATGTCAAAAACATCACGCACCTTGCCGCGATGGCGCAAGGGCAGGCCGGGGAGATCGGATTGCAACAACGTGGTCGGCACGGGCACTCCTGGGGCTTGTCATGACAGCCGTCCAAGGGACCCTGAGGGCCCGCACAGACAGCGGGCGGCCTAGTGTAAAGCGGGTTGGGCCCGCTGTGACGTAAAATGAGGCTCCTTTGTTGCCACGGCCGCCCAGACCCCCATGCGCTGGTACGGAAAACTGCTCGGATTCATCGCCGGGGCCCTGCTGTTCAGGCCCAATCCGCTGTTTGGTGCCGTGGTCGGGCTGCTGCTCGGGCATGCCTTCGACGCCGACTGGTTCCGCCTGAACAAGGAGAACCCCTACCGCGAGCTGGGGCTGACCTCCGAGGCCACCGACGCCGAGATCGACCTGGCCTACCGCCGCCTGATGTCCCAGTACCACCCCGACAAGGTGGTCGGCGCCGCCCCGGAGCTGCGCCAGCAGGCCGAGCGCAAGTCGCGCCAGCTCAACGCCGCCTACGACCGCATCAAGACCCTGCGCAAGCGCTGAGCGCGCGCAGGGCGCCCCTTTCCAAGTACTGAAGGCCCCGGCCATGTCCAACTGCATCATCGCCCCCTCCATCCTGTCCGCCAATTTCGCCCGCCTGGGTGAGGAAGTGGACAACGTGCTCGCCGCCGGTGCGGACTGGGTGCACTTCGATGTGATGGACAACCACTACGTGCCCAACCTGACCATCGGCCCGATGGTCTGCCAGGCCCTGCGCAAGCACGGGGTCACCGCGCCGATCGACGTGCACCTGATGGTGGAGCCGGTGGACCGCATCATCCCGGACTTTGCCGAGGCCGGTGCCACCTACATCAGCTTCCACCCGGAAGCCTCGCGCCACGTCCACCGCACCATCCAGCTGATCCGTTCGCTGGGCTGCAAGCCGGGCCTGGTGCTCAACCCCGGCACCCCGGTGGACATCCTGGACTGGGTGCTGGACGACTTGGACCTGGTGCTGCTGATGTCGGTCAACCCGGGCTTCGGCGGCCAGGCGTTCATTCCGTCGGCGCTGGACAAGCTGCGCGTGGTCCGCGAGAAGATCGATACCAGCGGCCGCGACATCCGCCTGGAGATCGACGGTGGGGTGAAGGCCGACAACATCGGGGCGATCGCCGCCGCCGGGGCCGACGCCTTCGTGGCCGGCTCGGCGATCTTCAACGCCAAGACCAGCTACCAGGACGTGATCGCGCAGATGCGCCAGAACGTCGCCCAGGCGCGCGGCTGAGCCATGACGGTGGCTACCGTGAGCATCCGCGTGGCCACCGCCGACGATGCAGCGCTGATCCTGCGCTTCATCCGCGAACTGGCGATCTATGAAAAGGCCGAGTCGTCGGTGCAGACCGACGAGGCCGGCATCCGTGCCAGCCTGTTCGGGCCGGCGGCCAAGGCGCACGCGCTGATCTGCGAAGCCAACGGCGCGGCCATCGGCTACGCCGTGTATTTCTACAACTATTCCACCTGGCTGGGCCGCAACGGCATCTACCTGGAAGACCTGTACGTCAGCCCGGACAGCCGCGGCAGCGGTGCGGGAAAGGCGCTGCTGCAGCACATCGCGCGCATCGCGGTGGCTGAAAACTGCGGGCGGTTTGAATGGTCGGTACTGGACTGGAACGAACCGGCGATCAAGTTCTATGAAGCGGCGGGGGCCAAGCCGCAGAGCGAGTGGACGGTGTACCGGATGGAAGGTGAGGCGTTGCGGACCTTCGCCGAAGGCTGAGCACCCGTAGCGCCGACCGTTGGTCGGCTGCGCTCATCGCGAGTCGAAAAAAAGGCCGCACCCTCACGGATGCGGCCCTGGGAATACTCGGAGGCTGATCCTGCCTCCATCCATCGTCCCTGCTATGGCCTTTCATTCTCCGGGCCTTCGGTGACCGTTTGATGACGTTCACCGGCCTCGACGGCGGCCCTGCTAGCCTGCGCCTCCCCCTCTCGTGGAAGTGCTGCATGAGCCGTACCCGCTGGCGTCTGATCCTCAACGGCAAGTCCACCGGCAACACGGGTCTGCGCGAGGCCGTGCACGCCCTGCGCGAGCGCGGTGTGCAGCTGGAGGGGCGGGTGACATGGGAGGACGGCGACGCCGAGCGCTACGTGGCCGAGGCGATCGACCACGGCGTGGATACCATCATCGCCGCCGGTGGTGATGGCACCCTGAGCGAAGTGGCCGAAACCCTCGCGCACCGGCCGGAGCCCGCCGACGCGCTGCCTTCGCTGGGCCTCGTGCCGCTGGGCACGGCCAATGATTTCGCCACCGCCGCGGGCATTCCCGATGCGCCGCTCGAAGCACTGACGTTGATCGAACAGGCGGCGGCCCGCCCGGTCGACCTGCTGAACATCGATGCCGACGGCAAGCGCTGGTGGTGCGCCAATGTCGCCAGCGGCGGCTTCGGAACCGAGGTCACCGTGGAAACCGATGAAGGCCTGAAGAAGGTCCTCGGCGGCCTGGCCTACCTGGTGACCGGCATCTCGCGGCTGGGCCGGATCGATCCGATCCGTGCCCGCCTGCGCGCCCCGGGCTTCGACTGGGAAGGTGGCTTCATCGCGCTCGGCATCGGCAACGGGCGCCAGGCCGGCGGCGGGCAGGTGCTGTGCCCGGACGCGGTGATCGACGACGGTCTGCTCGATGTCACCGTGATTCCGGAACTCACCGGCGAAGTCGCCTCGACCATCGGCGCGCTGCTCAAGGGCGGCAAGCAGGGGGCGCTGGAGCAGGTGGCCCATCGCACCCGCGCGCCGTGGGTGGAGATCGAGGCCGACCAGCCAATCACCCTCAACCTGGACGGTGAGCCGGTGAAGGCACGCCATTTCCGCATCGAATGCGTGGCCGCGCGGGTCCGCATGCACCTGCACCCGGGCAGCCACCTGCTGTCGCCGCCCTGACGCACCGGGCCTGCGCGCCAGGGTTTCCCTGGCACCCCCAGCTGCGATACAGTCACCGGGTGTCCATTCTGACGACCCCGCATACCCTTTCTTCCGCTCGCCGTTGGTGGCGATGGTGGCCTGTTGCCGTCGTCCGTCCCACCCCCGCCGCATCCCGGAAGGAAAGTCGTCTTGATCACGTTCGAGCAGTTCCAGCAGCAGGCCGCTGAAGGCCACACCCGCATCCCCGTCGTCCGCGAAGTGCTGTCCGACCTGGACACGCCGCTTTCGGTCTATCTGAAGCTCGCCGACGGCCCGCATACCTATCTGTTTGAATCGGTCGAGGGCGGCGAGCGCTTCGGGCGCTATTCCATCATCGGCCTGCCGGCGCGCCGGGTGTATGCCTTCCACGGCCACACCCTGACCATCAGCGAGTCGGGCCAGGTGGTCGAAACCCGTGAGGTGGCCGACCCGTTCGCCGAGGTCGAGGCGCTGCGCAGCGCCCATTCGGTGCCCAAGCTGGCCGGCCTGCCGGGCTTCACCGGCGGTCTGGTGGGCTGGTTCGGGTTCGAGTGCATTGGCTACATCGAGCCGCGCCTGGCGCCGCCGCGTGGCCGCGACGAACTGGGCACGCCGGACATCCTGCTGCTGCACTCCGAAGAGCTGGCGGTGTTCGACAACCTCAAGGGCCGCCTGTACCTGATCGTGCACGCCGACCCGGGCCAGCCCGGAGCGTGGGACCAGGCACAGGCCAAGCTCGATGCGCTGGTGGCCAAGCTGCGCGCACCGGGCGCGGGCTACCCGGCACCGATCACCCGCGACGTGCTCGACGAGAACGACTTCGTGTCGGGCTTCACCCGCGAGGGCTTCATTGCCGCGGTCGACAAATCCAAGGACTACATCCGCGCCGGCGACATCTTCCAGGTGGTGCTCAGCCAGCGCCTGAGCGTGCCGTTCAAGGCACGCCCGGTGGATGTATACCGTGCGCTGCGCGCGCTGAATCCGTCGCCGTACATGTACTTCCTGGACACCGGCGACGTGCAGGTGGTGGGCTCTTCGCCCGAGATCCTGGTGCGCCTGCAGGATGGCAACGTCACCGTGCGCCCGATCGCCGGCACCCGCCCGCGCGGGGCCACGGTGGACGAAGACAACGCCCTGGAAGCCGAACTGCTGGCCGATCCCAAGGAGCGCGCCGAGCACCTGATGCTGATCGACCTGGGGCGCAACGATGCGGGCCGCGTCTCGCAGGCGGGCACGGTGGAAGTGGGCGAGCAGTTCGTGATCGAGCGCTACAGCCACGTCATGCATATCGTCAGCGAGGTGACCGGCAAGCTGCAGCCGGGCCTGAGTTACGCCGACGTGCTGCGTGCAACCTTCCCGGCCGGCACCGTAAGCGGTGCACCGAAGATCCGCGCGCTGGAAGTGATCCGCGAGCTGGAGCCGATCAAGCGCAACGTCTACGCCGGCAGCATCGGCTACATCGGCTGGCATGGCGACGCCGACACCGCCATCGCGATCCGCACCGCCGTCATCAAGGACGGCCGCCTGCATGTACAGGCCGGTGCCGGCATCGTGTACGACTCCGATCCCGGCAAGGAATGGGACGAGACGATGAACAAGGGCCGCGCGCTGTTCCGTGCCGTGGCGCAGGCGGCCAAGGGGCTGTGAGTCCGGGGTGACGGATCGGGGCGGCTGGCCTTCAACCTGCCGACTGAGACGGTAGGGCAATGGCGTGTTGGCAGGGGCGTATTGCTTACCCCTGGCGTCTGGCTGCCTTGCTTCCGACGATTCGAAGCTCAGTCTTTCCAATCAGACGGAATTCTGTGGAGCCTTCCAAGGGGGCGCCGAGCTCTACCACGGCGGTCACATCTGCACTTGCGCCTCCCCATGCCTCCAGATAGGAGGCATCGATGGATGCTGATATAGACACCGACTGGCCTGGTGCTACCACTGTCAGGTTAGATAGAAGGGCGCCATCGAACATGTGCGAGGGAAGCGTCAGATGACGTTGCGTACGGTTGTCATGAAGAACAATGTAAGGGCCTCCGTAACGAATGAACTCCAAGGGGAGATGGATGGAAGAGTCCCTGACGTTCCTGACGCTGATGTCGAAGTCGATCCTGCGGCCATCAAAGATACAAGGTGCCTGCCCCTTGCAGCCTGCAGTGACTTCAAAGTCAGGGTTTCTGTCCATGGGGCGATCTCCCGCGTTGAGTATGCTGATGAATCCCATTGCGATGCAAAGAGCTATCTGACGCTGCATTCGATATCCCTGCCCGTGTGACGCTTTAGAAATGCCTGAGCTTCCAGGGCAATCTGCCACGCATGCCGAAGCTCGACCTTGGTGTTGTTCTGGGTTGACATCATGGTGGCGCTTGGATCGTCATCTGGCTTGTTGACGGGAATTCGTATGGCTTCTGGGTCCAATGTTCCATCAGGACGATAGTATTTCAATGCCCACGTGTTTACCCGGTGGTAGGAGTATTCGTCCGCTACGCCGAAGCAATGCGCGTACTCATGGGCGAAGGTCCACGTCGTTGTTTCTTTCCACACGTTGATGTTCATGTTTACGACGTGCTCACGCAATTCGCTTGGACTCACATTCATCGCGTAGTGATGGCCTCTGGCGACCCACTCCACTTTGAAGTCTATGGGTAAGGTTCTGATTCCACAGATGGGGTCGAATACATCCATCGTGAACTTGTTGTTCCACAGTGTCTGGATGCCGGCTTCCATCCGTGCCTTGGCTGCGTCCATGTCCTCTTCGGACACTGTTTCATCGGCCTCAGCATCAGTCTGCACAGCAGCCGCCTTGATCCGGACCAGTACTTCCACGCTGCCTGTTGATTTCAACGGGACGAGAATTTTGAATTTTCTTCGCAGACTTAGTTCTAGCGGATTTCCGTTCTCGTCATATACAAGGTAGTAGCGTCCATATGCATCTGTGGCCACCTCTATCTGATGATCCTCGCCCCAGCATTCTGGAGCCCTTCTCCTTGATATAAATGTGGATCCCGGCTCCGGCTGCGCTGCCGGGGAGCGCGAGGTAGTGCCTGCCTCGCGCGACGGGGCCGGTGCCGGCACATCGGTGGTCGATGTAGCGCCCTCATCCACAAACACCGACGACTGCCGCCCCGCAATCAACTGGCACCCACAACTCACCCAGTCCCCATGTCGGGCCGCCGCGTTCCCATCCACAATCAGCGTGCCATCGCCGGTAATGATCGTCCCCGGGCCGTGCGCCGGGCAGAGGGTGCGGTCGCCCACGCGGGCCATGGGCTGCCCGTCGATATCGGTGAACGGTGAACCGGTGACCACACTGCCGCCACTGCTGAGTCCGTCGCCCACGACGATGAACACACGCGCCATCCTGGCGCTCCTATGCTGCTGAAACTGCGGGGAAGGGTGGCGGTCAGGAATGGCGCCCTCAACTGCGCAGGTCGGTAATTGCAGGGCGGGTCACATACCAGCGGGGGTCAATCCGCTGCTCTGGGACGCAGCCCCATCATTGCCGTGGCAATTGCGTCACCCGTGCCGCTGCCCCTGAATTCCATGCCCCGATCTGGACCTGCCCGCATCCTCCGCGCCCCGGCAGCCGGGATCTGATACGCTTAGCCGCGTACGCCGCAACGGCCCCTCAGGGCCTCTGCATCCGCTGGAAACCTCAGAGCTATCCCATGACCTGCACCGCGCTGAACAACGTAGCCAAGTGGTGGCGCTTCCAATAGGAAGCGGCAGGTCGTCGCGGTCCCGGACCGCGCCTTGCCGCCGTATCGGCGGGCAAGATCCAGTTCAACGCTCCCCGGCACGGCGGCTCCCTCAAACAGGAGCTGATGCAGTGCTGCACCATGGCGTATCCCAGGAAAGTGCTTGTTCCCCGACGCGGCCTCCGGCTGCGTGCGGCAGGGGGGCGCATGCGCTGTCGCTGCGGATCCGGCTTGTCTGTTCATCGACCGTCATACACGGCCCCCCTTACTGACCAAAGACAAGGAATACCGCATGAAGCTGCTGAGCGCATTGCTGTTGTCGTCGACGTTGGCCGCGGTGGCCGGGCCCGCATGGGCGCAGGCCAACACCATTCCCTCGCAGCCCCATCTTCTGGTCAAGGGCAGTGCCACCCGCATGGTGATGCCGGATCGCTTCACGGTGAAGGTGGCGCTGGAATCGATCGACATGCAGACCGACACCGCCCGCGCCCGCGTACAGGCCAACGCCGAGCGGGTGCTGCAGCTGTTTGCCCGGCATGGCGCCATCGACGGCAGCGTGCGCGCCGCCAACCTGAGCATCGCGCCCTCTACGCGCTATCGCAACGATGAGGAGGTGTTCAACGGCACCGCCGCCCGGCGCGACCTGAAGGCCGAATTCCCGGACGCGCAGGCGCTGAAAGCCTTCCTGGGCGAGCTGAAGGCCAGCCGCGAGGTCCAGGTCAGTACCGCTGAACCCACGTATTCGGGTGAAAGCCGCCTGCGTGGCGAACTGAAGGCTGAGGCCGCCGCGCAGACGCGCGAATCGGCCAAGGGCCTGGCTGGCGCCTACGGCACGAAGATCACCGGCCTGTACAGCATTTCCGACGTCGCGCCGAACTTCGCTTATGGCGTGCAGGCCGGCACCTGGGGCACGCCCGGCCGGGATGGCTTCGGCTCCGGCGGAGAAAGCGCAACGCTGGACAAGGTGGCCGTGACCGGATCGCGCTATCGCGCGTCGTCGGGCGGCGAACTGCTCACCGCCGCGCCCATCACGTACACCGAAAACGTGTACGCCATTTTCCTCATTCAAGACGGACCCTGACCATGTTGTTGATGCTCGACAACTACGACAGCTTCACCTACAACCTCGTGCAGTACCTGCAGACGCTGGGCGCCGAGGTCAAGGTGGTGCGCAATGACGCCTTGAGCGTCGATGAGATCGCCGCGCTCGCCCCCGAGCGCATCGTGATCTCGCCCGGCCCGTGCACGCCCAACCAAGCGGGCGTGTCGCTGGAGCTGATCCGCCGGCTCGGCCCGACCACGCCGATCCTCGGCGTGTGCCTGGGCCACCAGAGCATCGGCCAGGTCTACGGCGGCGATGTGATCCGTGCGGGGAACATCATGCACGGCAAGACCTCGCCGATCCGGCATGAGGGCCGCGGCGTGTTCGCTGGCCTGCCGGACCGCTACCAGGCCACGCGCTACCACTCGCTGGTGGTGGACAAGACCACGCTGCCGGACTGCCTGGAAGTGACCGCCTGGACCGAGAACGAGGACGGCAGCATCGAAGAAATCATGGGCCTGCGCCACCGCGAGCACCCGGTCGAAGGCGTGCAGTTCCACCCCGAATCGATCCTCACCGAGCATGGCCACGCCCTGCTGAAGAACTTCCTGCAGCGCTGAGCGCGCCGCATCCGCACCACAAAGGACCCCGCATGACCTTCTCCCCCCAGGAAGCCCTGCAGCGCACCATCGAGCACCGCGAGATCTTCTTCGACGAAATGGTCGACCTGATGCGCCAAGTGATGCGCGGTGACGTCTCGCCGGTGATGACCGCCGCGATCCTCACCGGCCTGCGGGTCAAAAAGGAAACGGTGGGCGAAATTGCCGGCGCGGCCACGGTAATGCGTGAGCTGGCGTTGGCCGTGCCGGTGGACGACAAGAGCCACCTGGTGGACATCGTGGGGACCGGTGGCGACGGCTCGCACACCTTCAATATCTCCACCTGCGCGATGTTCGTGGTGGCGGCGGCCGGCGCCAAGGTGGCCAAGCACGGCAACCGCAGCGTGTCGTCCAAGTCCGGCAGCGCCGATGCGGTGGAAGCGTTGGGCGCGGTCATCGACCTGCGGCCTGATGAGGTGGCGCGCGCCATCACCGAGACCGGTATCGGCTTCATGTTCGCGCCGATGCACCACCCGGCGATGAAGGTGGTGGCACCGGTCCGCCGCGAGATGGGCGTGCGCACCATCTTCAACATCCTGGGTCCGCTGACCAACCCGGTGGGCGCCACCAACGTGCTGATGGGTGTGTTCCACCCCGATCTGGTCGGCATCCAGGCGCGCGTGCTGCGCGAGCTGGGCGCCGAACGTGCGCTGGTGGTGTGGGGCCGCGACAACATGGACGAGATCTCGCTGGGCGCCGGCACGCTGGTGGGCGAGCTGCGCGACGGCAAGGTGCGCGAGTACGAGATCCACCCGGAAGACTTCGGCATTGCGATGTCGGCCAGTCGCAACCTGAAGGTGGCCAACCCCGACGAGTCGATTGCGATGCTGCGCGCGGTGCTCGACAACCAGCCCGGCCCGGCGCTGGATATCGTGGCTCTCAACGCCGGTGCGGCCCTGTATATGGCCGGCGTGGCCAACAGCATCGCCGACGGCCTGGCCCGCGCCCGGGCGGCCATTGCCGACGGCAGTGCCCGTTCGCGCATGGCGCAGTACGTGGCGGCCACCCAGCGCATCCGCGCGGACGGCTGAGCCGTCCGTTTCACGCTTTGCCCATGGCTGGCCGATAATGGCCGGCCTGAAGGACCCTGACTGACATGAGCGACAAGAGCGACATCCTCGACACCATCCTGGCCCGCAAGGCCGAAGAAGTGGCCGCGCGCCGCGCGCAGGTGCCGCTGGAAGCGCTGATCGCGCGCGTGAAGCAGGCCCCGCCGGTGCGGGGGTTCGCCGATGCGCTGCGCGCCTCGATCGCCGCCGGCAACCCGGCGGTAATCGCCGAGGTGAAGAAGGCCAGCCCGTCCAAGGGCGTGATCCGGGCCGACTTCCACCCGGCCGACATCGCGGTCAGCTACGAGTTCGGCGGCGCCAGCTGCCTGTCGGTGCTGACCGACGTGGACTTCTTCCAGGGCAGCGATGCCTACCTGCAGCAGGCCCGCGACGCGTGCACGCTGCCGGTGCTGCGCAAGGACTTCGTGATCGACGCCTACCAGGTGTACGAGGCGCGCGTGCTTGGCGCCGACTGCATCCTGCTGATCGTGGCGGCACTGGACGACCGCCAGCTGGCCGCGCTGTCCGACCTGGCCATGCAGCTTGGCATGGACGTGCTGGTGGAAGTGCACGACATCGACGAGCTCGAGCGCGCCATCCAGGTGCCGGTGCCGCTGATCGGCATCAACAACCGCAACCTGCGCACCTTCGAGGTCTCGCTGCAGACCACCCTGGACATGCGTCAGGCGGTGCCGCGCGATCGGCTGCTGGTGACCGAAAGCGGCATCCTCGGTGCCGACGACGTCAGCCTGATGCGCAATGCCGGCGTGCACGCCTTCCTGGTCGGTGAGGCGTTCATGCGGGTGGAAGAGCCCGGTGAGGGCCTGCGTCAGCTATTCTTCAGCGCATGACTGCGATCTACCCAACGCCGCGCGACGACGCCCCGCTGGTGGTCTTCGATTTCGATCACACCCTCTACGACGGTGATTCGGGCAGCCACCTGTTTGCCTGGCTGATCAAGCGCAACCCCCTGCGGCTGCTGGTCGCGCTGCTGGCCACCCCGATCCTGGGCCCGCTGGTGGCGCTGTTGCCCACCCGCCGCCGCGGCATTTCCGGTTATGTGTGGATCGCCACCTTCGGCCTGCACCGCGCGCGTGACCTCAACAAGGCCATCGACCGCTACGTGCTCACCCATGAGGCCGACATCCGCCGCCGGCTGCTGCCGGTGGCGCTGGACGTGTTCGCCCAGCACCGTGACCAGGGCGACCGGGTGGTGGTGGCGACCGGCGCGCCGCCGGAGCTGGCCCGCGCCATCCTCACCTTTGTCGCCCACCAGGGCGTGCCTGTGATCGGCACCGAAGTGGGTCCGTGCCTGGGCGCGGTGGTCGCCACCCGCCACTGCCACAACGAAGAGAAGATGCGCATGTTGCGCGAGCGCGGCTACGGCGAGATCGCCATTGCCTACTCCGACAGCAGCGCCGACCTGCCGCTGCTGCTGGCCGCCAAGGCGCCGGTGGTGGTGAACCCCAAGGCCTCGCGGGTGGCGCACTTCCGGCAGGTGCTGCCGCCGGGTACGCCGATCCTCAACTGGGGCTGCGTCGATCGAGCGGGCGACCCGGTCTGACCGACGCGATCAAGGATGCGTATGGCGCCGTCCCGACGGGATGACGCAACCGGCTCAGGCCGCGCGCCACTGCAGCACCGCCTGGCCGATCTGGAACAGGCTGATGGCCAGGACCAGCACCCCCACGGCCACCAGCACCCAGCGCTCCTTGACCCGCTTCACCAACAGCGCGGCGACCGGCGCGGCCATCATCCCGCCGATCAGCAGGCCGGCGACGATGTTCAGGTACTGCAGGCCCATGGTCAGCAGGAAGGTGATCGATACCGCCAGGGTGACCACGAATTCGGCGGCGTTGACCGTGCCGATGGTGGTACGCGCCTGGCCGCCCCGGGCCAGCAGGGTGGAGGTGGCCACCGGGCCCCAGCCGCCGCCGCCGCTGGCATCCAGCAGGCCGGCGAAGAAGCCCAGCACCGGCACCCGCTTCACTTCCTGGGCGGGCATCAGCCGCCCGGCCGCGCGCAGCAGGATGAAGATCGCCAGCACCAGCAGGTAGCAGTAGATGAGCGGGCGGATGAACTCCCCGGGCAGCTGGGTCAGTACATACGCGCCTACGACCCCGCCCACCGCGCCGGGAATGGCCAGGCGCAGGAACAGACGCCGGTCGACATTGCCGGCCACCAGGTGGGAGACCCCGGACGCGCCGGTGGTGAAGACCTCCGCAGTATGAATGCTCGCGCTGACCGCCGCTGGCGGCAGGCCCATGCTGAGCAGGATCGAGGATGAGATCAGGCCGAAGGCCATGCCCAGGGCCCCGTCGACCAGCTGTGCGCCCAGGCCGATCAGGATGAACCAATAGAATTCGCTGCCAAGCTCCATGGCCCCAGCCTACCGGGAAACGGCAGGGGCGTGCCGGCCCCTGTCCGGCACCCCCGGGCAGCCCGGGCCCGGCGAAAGGCCGGGGGGCGTGTCGGATAGCGTGCGAGGCGGCATGCGGGGGACGTGCGGGGTAGCCGACCAACGGTCGGCTCTACCTTGGGGGCGTCAGCGGGTGCCGTACAGGACCACGGTCTTGCCGCGGGCGTGCAGCAGGCCGTCGGTCTGCAGCTTCTTGAGCACGCGGCCGGCCATTTCACGCGAGCAGCCAACCAGCCGGGCCAGTTCCTGGCGCGACACGCGCAGCTGGGTGCCCTGCGGGTGGCTCATGGCCTCCGGCTCGCGGGCCAGGTCGTGAAGGGTGCGCACGATACGGTCGGTGACGTCCAGGAACGCCAGCCGGCTGGCCTTGCGGCTGGTGTCCAGCAGGCGCTTGGAGATCTGCTGGCCCAGCGCATACAGCAGCCGCGGGGCATCGGCCGAGAGCGGGCCGAGGAACAGCTGGTGCAGGCGCTCGTAGCTGATTTCAGCCAGTTCGCAGGGGGTGCGGGTGCGCAGGATCACCTCGCGGCGGTCCGATTCGACGAACAGGCCCATCTCGCCGACGAACTCACCTGAACCGAAGTAGCCGAGGACCAGCTCGCGATCGTCCTCTTCCTCAGCAATTATAGAGACCGAGCCACTGATCACGTAATAAAGGGTGCCAGCCGGGTCTCCCGGGCGGAACACGTCGGTACGGGCGGGATAGCGGCGACGATGGCTGTGAGCCAGAAACCGGTCGATGGTGGCGATATCCAGGGCCAATGGACTTGCGGCAAGGCGCACTGTTGACACGGTTGAGGCGCTCCCTTTGCTCATGAACAATTCACGGCTATGTGCCGCGAGCTTAACGATCCGATTTGTTAAGGGCAAACAAAGCACAGCTACTCGTGTCAATGCAAGTTTCGCCCCCGATCACTTTGCCCCATAATTCCCCCTTTCCCACCACTCACAGGATCGACCGCCGTGGTCAAGCCGTTGCCTCGCCTGAGGTTGCAGGGTTTCAACAACCTCACCAAGGCGTTGAGCTTCAACATCTATGACGTCTGTTACGCCCGCACCGAAGAGGAGCGTCAGCGTTACATCGAATATATTGATGAAGAGTACAACGCCGATAGGCTGACTCAGATCCTGACCGACGTTGCCGAGATCAT
>Ga0308169_10001403_pt1 | contig 28343 bp, 28 predicted proteins | sample PhyBR1_2_FD_202139 | JGI IMG/M metagenome (GOLD analysis project Ga0308169, IMG submission 202139) | Phyllosphere microbial communities from UC Gill Tract Community Farm, Albany, California, United States - DLSLSB.R1 | ecosystem: Host-associated > Plants > Phyllosphere > Unclassified | place...
GAGATGCGTGCCGGGGACCGGGCCGCGGCCGCCGGCTCGTCCGCCGCGCTCACACCGCTCTCGAGCAGGCTGCGCACGCTCGCACAACTCTCTCTCGCCGCCAGTACAGTCTCGTGCCATGCCTGAATGACATGTCTAGTGTACAAGGCCGTCTGCAGCTGCTCCCCGCCGCACTCCTCGCCCGCTCACTGCTGGATCGACTTGTAGTAGTTGGCGAGCGACGCCCGCTTGGCCTCTTCTGCCTGGCCCGTCGTGAGCAAGACATAGTCCTTGTTGAGGTACGAGTAGGGCCCGTGCTTGAAGCCGAGCTGCCGTGCGCGGGCGTCGTCCGTCACGAGCTCGGTGTCGACGATGAGCGACGTCTTGACGCCAAAGACGGCGTCGCTGCGGAGGAGGAGAGGGGCGCATAGGTCGAGGAAGGTTGAAAGGGGACGAGGAAAGGCGAGATGGAGCGAGAAGACGGTCGGCAGGAGGGTCAGCCAGCTTGACCGGCGAGCGAGAGAGCCGAGGCGAGCGGGCGCGGCGAGGACGCACCTGTTCAAGTACGGGTCGCCCTTGAAGTACAGCGCCGTGATGAGCGTCTCGTAGCCGTCGGCGATGAACATCCTGCGCGCGAGGGTGCTGTGGATCAGCCTCGAGATGAGGCGGGCGGGAAGGACGAGCAGGAGGACGCACATGTGCAGGTGAGCGGGGCGGAAGACGTGGCGGTTGAGCGACTTGAGGAGCTTGCCGACCGGGCCGTCGAAGCTGCGCGGCACGAGCGGGCGTCAGCAAGATCGAGCGAGAGCAAGCTCGAGAAGAGGGAACGTGCGCACGGGATCGGGTAGGGCGTCGGCTTTATGAGGCGGTACTGCAAGGTGCACCGAGCTCAGTCAGTCACGGTCCCCGAAGATCGAGAGAGTGAGTCGAGCGACGCACCGAGTAGTAGCCGTTCTCGTCCGTCTTGAACCGCCCTCGGCAGTCGGGCGCCTCGCGCCCCTCGTACTGCGTGTCGTACAGGCCGTCGTCGTCCGTCTCCCACGTCTCGATCGTGCAGTTGGCGACAGGCTTGCCGTCGGTGCCGAGAACTCGACCCTCGCAGTACATGTAGTCGCCCTTGCCCTCGGACGCGATCGAGTCGCCGTGCTGCAGCTGCGAGACGCGGTTGGCGCGTCAGCTGAGACTCGTCTGGCCTCAGCCTCGCTCGACAAGGAAGAGAGACGTGAACGCACATCTGCTGCGTCCTCGGTGAAGAAGGGCCCGAGGACGGTCGCCTCTGTCGCGCCCGAGCCTTTCGGAACGGGATGGTTCATCGCGTCGACGAGCGCCGACAGGCCGAGCGCGTCCGAGAGGAGGATGAATTCTTGGCGTGTCTTGGAGCAAATCTGGCCGACCTGGGTGAGGAACTGAATGGCGGTCCTGCGAGCGCGGAAGGGCGAGGGTCAGTGCCGCACTCGCTCGTCGAGGTGCGAGAGAGAGAGAGAGAGAGAGAGACGCACATCCACTCGTCGGTCGTGAGGCTGACGTCGCGCGCAAAGTTGTGCAGGTGGCTGACGAGCTTCTCGAAGACGAACTTCTGCCTGCGAGCGGGACGGCGAGGGTCAGCCAGGGGGAGGGCGAGGAAGAGGGACGGGGTGGAGCGGTGGACGCACCTCGGGTTCTCGCACAGCGAGTTGATGGCGTGGACGTTCTCGGTAATGGTGTCGGGCGACATGTCGGTGAGGTTGGGCAGCTTGGACTGTCGAGCCGCGGCGCGAGGGTGGGGAGAGGGGGGAGGGGGTCAGCAGGGACGCAGCTCGGCGAGAGTGCAGGGGCAGGGACGCACAAGGTCGATGTCCTGGGCGCCTTGCTCGAGCGCAAGCTGGACTGCGCGGCCGACCTGTAGCGCGAGGCGAGTTCATCAGTGGAGGTGGGACGAGGGGAGGAGGAGAGGGGAGAGGACGCACCTTGGGGGCGGTGTGCGGGGTCGAGTCGTTGATGTTGTCTGCGGTGGTCATGGCTGTGGTGCTCGAAGCAGGAACCGAGCTGTGTGAGGCTGAGCGAGGACGAGGCCGGTTGCTGCAGCCGCCGCTGCTCCGGACAATGGCCTCCGTCAGGAATTCGCCGCCAGCTCTCGTCCGCCCACTCACTCCTGCGCACCTTGCCTCCCCGCCAGGCTGCTCAGCGTGCCGCCCAGCCCAGCCAGCACCCCGACCCCGCGACCCGCGCCCTCAAGAGCCTCCACCACCCCGTCCTCCTCGCCGCCTCCTCAACTCCCCACACCGACTCGCCCGCCTCCCTCTCGCCCGCGCCACCGCAGCCTGCGAGCCACACCATGCACCCGTTCACCTACAACGCCCTCCCCGCCCGCGTCCTCTTCGGCTGGGGCACCAGCTCCCAAGTCGCGACCGAGGTCCAGCGCCTCGGGTGCTCGCGCGCCCTCGTCCTCACCACCCCGCAGCAGGTCGACGCCGGCAACAAGGTCAAGGCCGACCTCGGCGACCTCGCAGTCGGCATCTACTCGAACGCGACCATGCACACCCCGATGCACGTCACCCAGGACGCCCTCGCTCGCGCTCACGAGCTCGGCGCAGACTGCTGCGTGCGTCCCTCGTCCTCTCGCCGGTCTTCTCGAGCCGCCAGCACGCTTCCTACGAGCGTGCTGCATGTACACGTCCAAGCTGACGAGGAGGATCGCGCTCGCAGGTCTCGGTCGGCGGCGGCTCGACCATCGGCCTCGGCAAGGCGCTCGCGCTCCACTCGCCCGACAGCGCCAAGCTCAAGAACATTGTGATTCCCACCACCTGTGCGTTGTTCACTCGGGCCTGCGAGGACGATGAGCTCCTGCGAGTCGCTGACGCTTTGAAGCGATGCGCGCGCACAGATGCCGGCTCCGAGGCGACGCCCATCATCGGCCAGACCGAGAACGACCAGGACGGCAAGCCCCTCAAGACGACGCAGAAGACGAACAAGGTGCGCTCCCGCTCCTGAACGTGGATGGCAAGAGCCGAAGAAGCGGCACTGACTCGCTCGTCCCCCTCCTCTCCCTTCGCTCGCAGGTGCTCCCCGAGACCATCATCTACGACATCGACCTGACCCTGTCGCTCCCGCCACAAATGACGGTGCGTCTTCTTCTTTTTCTCGAAGCGCGTGTCCGTCTGTGAGGACGCACCGCTCACTCGTACCCCCTCCCGCTCGCAGGTCACCTCGGGCCTGAACGCCATCGCGCACGCCGTCGAGGCGCTCTGGGCCGTCGAGGCCAACCCGATCATCTCGAACCTCGCCATCCAGGGCATCGAGGCGATCGGCCGCTCGCTGCCGCTCATCAAGCAGGACCCGCAGTCTCGAGACGGGCGCAGCGACGCCCTCTTTGGCGCATGGGCGTGCGGTACCTGCCTCGGCGCCGTCGGAATGAGCCTACACCACAAGCTTGTGCGTCCCTCCCATCTTCCTCGGCGTCTCGTTACCTCACGCTGCCAGCGAGCTGGCTCGAGAGCGAGCCGAACTGACTCTCCCTCTCCTCGCTCGCTCGCAGTGCCACACCCTCGGCGGCTCGTTCGGCATGCCTCACGCCGAGACGCACACCGTCATCCTCCCGCACGCCGTCGCCTACAACGCGCCCTACGCCGAGGACGCCGTCGCGCGCGTCGCCGAGGCGCTCGGCGTCTCGAACGCGGCGCACGGCTTGTTCGACCTCGCCAAGGACAACGGCGCGCCCGTGTCGCTCAAGGAGCTCGGGTTCAAGGAGGAGGACGTCGAGAAGGCGGCAGACATTGCGGCAAAGGCGCCTTAGTGCGTCAAGCTCTCTCTCCTTCCCACCACCCTCGAGAGGCTTCCTCACTCTCGAGCTCGTCGGCGCGCGCATCTGCGTCGGCAGCCGGTCGTGTCGCACTCGTGGGCGAGCAACCGCAACGCCTTGACGGGCAGGCCGTGCTTATATCCTGCCTCCTCGCCGCCGAACAGCCCCAACCCCGCCCCGCTCGAGAAGGCCAAGCTCCTCGAGCTCCTCACCAACGCCTACCACGGTAATCGGCCGCAGTAGAGACGTCTCGAGTAGACGTGCATCGACGGTCGTGTCTGTGTCGTGCGACCGTCGTCGTCTGGATCTCGGCGAGCAGCGAGTCCTCGTGAGGGCTCGAGCGCTCGCGCTTTCTTCTACCTTCTCGCTCTGTCTGCTCTCGAGGCGCTCAGCATGCGTCGAGCGCAGTCGTGTTGCTGACTCAGTCTTTTGCCACCAGCCCGTCCGCCAGCGCACGCACCGGCTCGGCTCGACGAGCCTTTGTCCTGCGCCGGCACCTCGTCCGCCTCCCCTCCTCGTCCACTCGTGCCTCCCTTCCGTCGCTCCTCCCTCGCCGCTTCCGTCTCTCATCAGCAGCAAGGTTGACCTCTCGAGACGTCAAGATGGCCGGCTCTCTCCTTACCGCATCAAGCACCTCTTCCCGCCTCGGACCTCCCTCCCTCGATCGACCTCGCACGACAAGATGGCCAGCACCTCCCTCTTCGCCTCGCCTCTCGGCCCACTCCACCTCGCGCACCCGTCGACGGCTTCGAGCCACACCCTCCTCGGCCTCTTCCGCCCGTCGTGCTCGTCGGCGTCCAAGGCGTCGTCCTCCTCGCGCCCGGCCAAGCGCATCAAGTCCGCCTCCCCCTCGCTCAAGATCTCGTCGCCGGTCCTCCAGTCGACGACGAACCTGTCGGTCGTCGCGCCGGCGTACACGGCCGCGTTTGAGGCGCCCCGCTCGGTCCGCCGCGGCAGCGAGAGCGACTTTCCCTCGTCGGCGTCGCTCTCCGACGACGACGACGTCCGAGTCGCCTCGCCGCCTCCGCCCTACCACCGCACCTCGGTGCTCTCGGTCGACGATGAGGTCGGCACGATGCACGTCGTCGCCGTCGAGCCACTCGAGGAGAAGGCGCTCGTCGACGAGGAGCAGGTCGAGCGGCGCATGGCGAGGTGGGACGCCGAGCGGCGGCTGTGCAGGGCGGAGCAGGCGGTCGAGAGGGACGTGCGGATCGAGGGCGAGCTGCGGCGGTTGGGCTTGTAGCGAGTCGAGCGAGCAGGAGCAACTCGGCAGCTCGACCCTCTTCGGCTTTTAACACGAGAGGCGGTCCTGAAAAATGAGAGCCTCATTGTGACTGCTTCCCTGTGCGAGCTGACCCTACCGCTACACACGGCGAGCGCTGCAGAGCAGGACGAGGTCGCAAATGGCGGCCGACCGCGTAGATTGGTCGCGGGGGAGTTGGACGACCGGTCCACGTCCACCTCTCAGCTCCTCTCTCACCCGCATCTCGCCTTTTGCGGGCCTGTCACTGCCACAGAGCACTACTACGACCTCTCACGACCCCGACGCACCGTCCATCACGCAGCCCCACGGCCTGGTGCGTCCACTTCGTCTCCTCGACCCAACTCGGCCACGCTCCCATCTCCCACCTCGCCTCACCGCCCAACCCTCGCCCAGGGCGCCATGCTGACACCTCGCACGCGCTCGCAGACCACCTCTTGACGCCCCGAGCGCCCTTCGTGAGCCAACCCCCGCACGACGTGAGCCAGGATCGCGGGATCTGCGTGCCGGACCGTTGCTGACCCTCCCTCGGCGCGCTCTCGCAGAAAGAACCTCGCCGCCGACCTCTCGCTTCGCCTGCTGCGCATTCCCGACCTCACGACTAGGACCTCTCCATCACGCTCGTTCAGCCCAACTCGACCCACACTCGTTTTCAACCCGCCCGCCTCCCCCTTCCCCGGCGGCGAGCAGGCGCATGTCACACATCGACGCGCCGCTCCGTTCCCGCCGACACTCCGACCCGTCGCCCGCCAACAGCAACAAGGTCCGCCGCCGCCAACACACGCCCCGCAACGCCAACGACACGCACAACTACGCGCCCGACGCGCTCCTCCCGCCCGCCGACAACAGCGACGACGACGACGACGACCTCGCCGCCTCGTCGTCGTCGCGTCGCGCGTTCGCTGCGCGCGCACCGCTCAAGACGCTCCTCCTCCCCGCCGAGCTAGAGCTGCGACGCGTCGCTGCCCGCGCCGACCCGGTCCTCCTGCGCTCGGCGCACCCGCAAGGCCCGCGGCACTACGCGACCGACTCGTCGTTCCGCCTGCACGCCCTCGTCGCGCGCCAGGCGTCGCCGTCGGGCCCTCGGACGGCGTACGCCGCGCTCGAGGACGCTCTCGAGGAAGTCACGGCCTCGACCGACTGCGGCGCCGTCGCGGCGGCGTACAGCGGCAGCGCGTCGACGGCGCAGGTCGTCGCCATCTGCTCGAGGCGGCGCAGGGTCGTCATCCGCGCGGCGCAGGCCGAGGCGAGCGCGAGCGCGAGCAGCAGCAGCAGCAGGGCGGCGGCGAGCACGAGCCGCGCTGTCGCGAGCGCGAGCTCGAGATCGAGTCGGGCCGCAGCTGCGAGCTCGAGCAGTCGGGCAGCAGCAGCAGCAGCAGCCTCGGCATCGTCGAGCAGGTCGGCGGCGGCGACTGCGACGCGCACGAGGCTGATCCAGCGCACGACCCGGCCGGCCAACACGCCTCGGATCGCCGCGCCCATCACGACGCCGCTCAACCCGGCGCAGGCCTCGGCGTCGCGCTTCTCGGCGCTCGAGTCGTTCGTGAGCTCGCAGTTCAGCGACGCGGCGTCGGTCATCACGAGTCGGGCCGCAGCAGCGAGCTCGTCAAGGGCGGCGCTCCAGTCGTCGGTCGACTCGCTCTTCTCGAGCGCGCTCGTCGTAGTCTCGAGCCGACGAGCAGGCGCTACTGCGTCGAGCACGACCGCACCGCCCTCCTCTTCCACCGCCGCGTCGACGTCGACGTCGTCCTCCCCCCCTCCCTCTTCCGCCGCACCGACCTCCACCACCCCTTCTTCCACTTCTACCGGCGCCGAGCCCAGCGCAACAGCCGCACCTGCATCCGAGTGCGTCCTCGTCCCCTTCTCTCGACCTCAGTCGAAGCGCTCGAGCTGACGCTCTGACCCTCCCCTGCAGCAACAACAACCGGATAGCCAAGATCGTCGGCCCGTCGGTCGCCATCCCGCTCGGCCTCCTCCTCGCCGCCCTCCTCGCCTTCTTCTTCCTCCGGCGGCGACGACGCAGGGCCGCGGCAGGACCCCTCAGCGGTCGCTCGACGCCGGGCGGCCTCGGGCCCATCTCGAACCCGCAGCCGATGCAGGCCGCGCCGCAGCAGTACGGCGCCATGGCGCGCTTCGCACCCGGCGCAGGCTCGGGCTCGGGCATGGGCAGCGGCGTCGGCGCCGGCGCCGGGCTCGGCGCAGCGGCAGCAGCCGGCGCAGCAGGTGCGGCGGCGGTCGGCGCGGCGCGCGGCAACAACGACTCGCAGGAGAGCGTCGGCACGACGCCGTCGGCGATCGGCGTCGCCTTTAGCGAGCCTCGCACCAAGTGGGGCCGGCGCTCGCTCGTCGACGTTCTCGCCGGCGGCGTCCGCAGCGCCAACAGCGGGTCGAACTCGCCCTCGGGCAGCGGCGCCGGCGCCCTCGGCACGCCCGAGCGCCAGTTCCGCGGCATCTCGGGCACGTCGTCGTTCGGCGGGCGCCAGCCGTCCATCACGAGCCTCGCGTCCGGCTCCATCCCGAGCGAGTACCGCGGCGTCGGCGGCTACAACTCGTTCGGGTACCAGCCGGGCCAGATGCGGCCCGTCATGACGTCGCTCGGCGAGCACTACGACCCGTTCGCGCCGACGCCGTCGATCGTGCCCGTCCCTGCGTCGGCGCAGCGCCACCCGTACCCGGTCTCGTCCGAGGAGGGCTCGATCAGCGGGTACGGCAGCGGCAGCGGCAGCCACAGCGGGAGTGGGAGCGGCAGCGGCGACGACCTCGCTCGGCACTACGGCGGCGCGCCGACGGCGAGGGGCGGGCGGGCGTCGTTCGGCGACGGCGCGGCGGCGCAGCCGGGCTACCCGTACCTCGCGCCCGTGCGGCCCGACATGGGCCGCAGCCGCACGACGGGCACGACGACGACGGGCGAGGAGGGCTACTACACGGCCGACCCGGGCGCGAGCAGCCGCGACGAGCTCGAGACCGAGACGCTCGAGGAGGTAGGCCTGCGCGACTTTGGCGTCGAGGACGAGTACTCGCCCGAGGAGCGGTCGGTCAACTTTGGCAGCGGCTCGAGTGGGAGCGGTGGGAGCGGGAGCGCAGGGCGGCCGAGCTTTGTCGGGAGCGTGCGGCGCTCGTTCGACGACCCGGGCGCGACGCCGAGGGTCGGGAGCAGGACGTCGACGCCGCGGCTCGGGACGGGCCACGGCAGCCTCGGCAACCGGCGCAACGACGGCACGGGCAGCTGGTGGAACTGAGCGAGCGAGGTAGACCCTGTCGTAGCTATAATTATTGAGCGCCGTGCCAGCATCTCTTCCTCTCGCGAGCGAGTTTGTCGAGGAGAAAGGCTGAGGCAAGCTCGCTCTCGAGGCTCTCGCGCACGCATGACTAGCTCTAGAGTGTCTGTCGTCGTTGCAGGCTGCAGAGAACAGGGCCCGCTCATGCCTCGTCGTCGCTGTCGTCGGCGTTGTTGGCCCTCCAGCCCTGGACCCACTGCAGTATCCGGCCGACGTTCTCCTCCATCTCCTCGGGCGACTCGCTCCTCAGCTCGACGACGACCTCCTCGGCGTACGACTCGCGCGCATCAGCGAGGACGACCTCCATGATCTCGGCCTCGTTGTTCTCCTCGATCTTGTTGAGCTTGTAGCCGCTGCGACAGGGGAGGGCGAACACAGGGTCAGCTTGCTCGTCGCGGTGCAGCGCAGGCGAGAGAAGAGGAAGAGGACGCACCGCTTCTCTAACCGCTCCCACAGCTTGGCGTGGTCGCACCGCAGGACGACGACGAGGTCGATCCACCGCTCGGGGAAGATGTCGCACGTGTGCCAGTCGAGGACCTTGGCGCCCTGGCCCTGCACGAGCTCGAGCTCGTCCAACAGCTGTCGCGCGGTGCTCGAGTCAGCTTGGCCCCTCGGTCGCGAGCAAGGAGAGGGAGGAGCGCGCACCCGGTCCTCGTCGACGTCCCAGCTCTGCCACTCGTCGTTCCAGCCCTGATGACAGCCCTTCTCCTTGACAAAGTCGCCCACGTTGAGGTGCTCCCACGGTGCTGCGCTCGTCTCGGGGGCCTGCTGGAGCGCTTCGACGAGGAGGGCGGCGTGGGTGGTCTTGCCGGTGCCGGGAGTGCTGTAGGGCGCACGGCGAGTCAGCGCCGTTCGACAAAGTCCAGAGAGAGCTGGACGGACCCGGTGATGAGGATGTTGGGCCACTCGCGAGCAGTCATGGCGAGGAGCGACGACGACGAGATGAGGACGAGGACGAGATGAAGATGAGCAAGGCCGGCTCGCTCTCGCTCTCGTCCCGCGTCTGTGCGTGGTTAGAAGTACTCGAAATGGCTCTCTGCGCAAGTAAGCGCACGCAGCGAGCAGCCTGTGCTCGTCTAGAGACCGCTCTCGCTTCCACCTCGTCCTCGCTCCGTCTGCTCACGAGCTGCTGTGCGGCTGCTTCCGGCTTGCAAGAGGCTGTGAAAGCAACAGCGACGATTCGAGAGCGCGCAATCGATTGCAGCGAGCGAGGGCGGCCGATAGAAGGCGAGAGGTCCGAACGGCGAGCTCGAGCGCGAGCGACGAGCCCTCTCGCGCCTCTCGTCTCGTTCCTGCTCGGCCCGAGGACTGCGAATGCTGTTGCAAGGAGCGAGTGGTGCGGTGGAGGGCGTCTAGACGTGTACAAGGCGGGATCTAAAGAGGAAAGCCGTCGAAGAAGAGGCTCTTGCGAAGCGACGACGAAGAGAGCAGGAGGAAAGGGGAGTAACGACAACGTGCGAAGGGACGACCAAAAGAGGGGGCACAGCGAGGCGAGGGAGAGGCGACCGCAAGGGAGAGAGGAGGAGGGAGGAGGGAGGGGGAAGAAGGAGCTCGACCACCTACTTCTTGGCGACGAAGCTCTTGTGCGCCTCGATCATCTCGCGCTGCACGTTGGGCATGACGGGAGCATGGTTGGAGTAGCTCATGCTGAACTCGCCCTTGCCCTGGGTCATGCCTCGGAGCTGGGAGGCGTCTGCAGGCGGAAGAAGGCGAGGAAGGAAGGGAGGAGGGGGGGGAGCGACGACGGCGCGTGAGCTTCGGGTTCTGGTTGCCGCTCGCGCTTCTGCGTGGACGAGAGAACGTACAGCCAAACATGTCGTTCAGCGGCACGTCTGCAGTCACTGTGAACTCGTCGTCGCGCGTCTCGGTGTCGACGATCGTGCCCTTGCGCTGGTTGATGCCGCCGATGACGTTGCCTGCGAGGGTGAGCACGAGAAGGGTTCGGTCAGAAGGGAAAGGGAGGAGGCGCAAAGCCGAGAAGAGGGAGGCCGCAGCAGCGAAGAGGAGGACCGAGCGACGCACCCTGGAACTCGATGGGCGCGACGATCTCGACGCTCATGATGGGCTCGAGCACGGTCGGCCTGCCGAGAGGGAACGCCTCGCGGAATGCGCCCTGCGCAGCGAGACGGAATGCGAGCTCGGACGAGTCGACCTGGTGGGCGGCGCCGTCCTCGAGGATGAACTTGCAGCCCGAGACGGGGTTGCCCGTGAGGATGCCGCGCTGCAGCGCATCGCGGAAGCCCTGCACGTACTCGACGTCAGTCAGGCTCGCTCAGAGTGCAGGCAGGAGGGACGTGAGGGAGCGAGGGAGAGAGGCAGGACGCACCTTCTCGACGGCGGGAATGTAGCCGGCCGGGATGTTGCCGCCGATGACGTTGCTCTCGAACGCGACGTCCTTGCCCGTGTCCGGGTCGATCTCCATCGGCTCGAGGCGGCCGACGACCTTGCCGTACTGACCGGCGCCGCCCGACTGCTTCTTGTGCGTGTAGGTGAACGGCACGGCCTCCTGGATCGTCTCGCGGAACGCGACGCGCGGCTTGCCCGTCACGCACTCGACGTTGTACTCGCGACGCATGCGCTCGACGTAGATGTCGAGGTGGAGCTCGCCCATGCCCGAGATGATGGTCTGCGAGGGAGGGTCCGTGCGCTCGTCAGCCCTGCTCTCCTGCTCGAGAGGGTGCGGCGCTGAGGAAGAAGAGACGCACCTCTTGCGACTCCGAGTCGACGTGGACACGGAACGTCGGGTCCTCCTTCTGGAAGCGGTTGAGCGCGCGCGAGAAGTTGGGCGTCTCCTGACCCTTGGGCCGGATCGCGAGCGAGATGACGGGCTCGGGCACGAACATCGAGGTCTGCGCAGGGTGCACGAGTCAGTCGAGCCTCTCTCGAGCGCACGAGAGAGAGAGAGGAAGAGGACGCACCATGGTGTAGCCGCCGCCGCCCGACTGGTCCGAGAACGTGTCGCCCGACGAGCACTCGACGCCGAACATGGCGCAGATCTCGCCCGCGCCGATCGAGTCGACGTCCTCCATCTCGTCCGAGTGCATGCGCACGAGGCGAGGCACCTTGACGCGCTTGCCCGTGCGCACGTTGGTGATGGACGCGCCCTTCTTGAGCGTGCCCTGGTAGACGCGGATGTAGGTGAGCTGGCCGTACCGGCCCTCCTCGAGCTTGAAGGCGAGCGAGACGAGCGGCGCGTCGGCGGTCGGCGAGAGGGTCTGGGGCGGGTCGGCGGGCGCCTCGACCGAGAGGGCGTGGGCGGGCGCCTCCTCGGGCGTCGGGAGGTACAGGCACACGCCGTCGAGGACCGGCTGGACCGACTTGTTGGCGAGCGCAGAGCCGGTGAAGACGGGCGTGAACTTGAGCGCGATGGTGGCACGGCGGATGGCGGCCTGCAGAGCAAGAGCTTAAGTCAGCTTCGGGGGCTCGAGAGCGAGAGGAGGGAGAGGAGGACGCACGCCGAGCTCGATCGGGGTGATCTCGCGCTCCTCAAGCCAGGCCTCGGTGAGCTCGTCGTCGACCTCGGCAATCGCCTCGACGAGCTCGGCGCGCTTGGCCTGCGCCGACTCGAGGTACTGCGCCGGGATCTCGTCGTTGCGGATGTCGATGCTGCAGGGCGACAAGGCATCAGCAGCGGCACGGCAGCAATAAGGAGAGGGAGAGAGAGCCACGCACCCCTTCTCGCCGTCGTTGTAGACCGCCTTCATCTTGACGAGGTCGACGACACTGCGAGCAGGAAGAGCAGGGTCAGACGAAGCTCGTCCGGCCGAAGGAGAGCTCGAACGCACCCGGCAAAGTCGGCCTCGGCGCCCATGGGCATCGTGACGAACGCAGCGTTCATGCGCAGCTTCTGGCGGAGCTGGCCGAGGACGCGCTCGGGGTTGGCGCCGGCACTGCAGGTCCGAGCGCGGAGTCAGCAGCGACTCGCTCTTTCGAGGGAGAGACGAGGACGCACCGGTCCATCTTGTTGATGAAGGAGAGACGAGGAACGTTGTAGCGACGCATCTGGCGGTCGACGGTGATGGTTTGCGACTGCGGGAGGGGAGCGAGGTCAGCGAGAAGGACCCGCACGCAGGGAGAGAGCGGGACGCACCTGGACGCCCGAAACCGCGCACAGGACAAGGACGGCACCGTCGAGGACACGAAGAGCGCGCTCGACCTCGATCGTAAAGTCGACGTGACCTGTGTGAGCGAGCGAGCGAGGAGGGAGTCAGTCGTCGTCCTCGAGCCGGGTAGGGTCCGATCAAGAGCGAGAGAGAGCGCACCGGGCGTGTCGATAATGTTGATGCTGTACTTGCCCTCGCGCTCCTTCTCTGCGGCGTCCTTGACCTGCCAGTCGGCGAAGGTGGCGGCGCTCTGGATCGTAATGCCCTTCTCGCGCTCGAGCTCCATCGAGTCCATCTTGGCGCCGACGCCGTCCCGGCCGCGCACCTCGTGGATCGCGTTGACGCGGCCCGTGTAGAAGAGGATGCGCTCAGTCAGGGTCGTCTTGCCTGCGTGCGAGAGGGCGAGAGGGAAGGAGGTCAGCTCGAGGCGCAAGTTGACATTGCGCGGCTCGCTCGAGCAGGAAGAACGACGCACCCGAGTCGATGTGGGCGCTGATGCCGACGTTCCTGAGGCGAGTAAGGCGGCTCTTGTCGCCGTCCGACAGCGGGTACTTGGCCGGCAGAGGTTGAGGCGGCGCCGGCTTGGCCGTCTCCTCGTCGCGCGGCCACGCCGTCGCGGCGAAGGCGCGGCGCTGCTGCAGGGCAACCCGAGGAAGGCGAGCTGCGACCTGGCCGGCGGCGGGGCGAGCGATGGCGGTTGCGGCGAGCGAGCGGCGCAAGGGCTGGCGGACGGCGAGGGCGGCTTGGCGGAGCATCGTGTCGAGGCGGTAGGCTGGAGGGCTGAAGAGCTGCACTCGAGGCACAAGGACCTAGGACTACACGCGCAGCGGGCGGGCGAGCGACGACGAGCGAGCGCAGTGCTCCTTCGCCTCGTCCAGCTCCGCGAATTCGGCTCTGGACTGACTCGCAATTTCGCCGCCGCGCAACAGCTGCGAGCTCTCGTTCATCGTGCACAGAAAAGGGGTATCTTGCAAGCTGCACACACAAGCGAACACAGGACTACTGCCGGCAAGCCCGATCTAGGGGAGCGCCGCCTTCCTACTTGCGCTTTTTGCTGCCCGCCGCCTCTGCGCGCGCGCAAGAGGACGCCGTCGGGAGTCAGCACATCGTCGAGGTATGAGAGAAGGAGAGGCGAGGAGCGGAAGGGACCGAGACGCACCGTCGCCGTCGGCCTTGCGCTTCTTGCCCGCCGCCGAGTCGCCGTTCTCCCCCTCGACGCCCGGCGCCTCGCACCCGGGACAGAACCACTCACCTGCATGCAGAAGGCGAAGGCCGAGTCAGTGAGATGGCCGAGGCTCGAGGGAACGAGGCCGAGAGGGAGGAGAGCGCACCGTCCGGGATGCCCTTGATCGGCGGGCTTAGGCACCCAGCGTGGTACGCCGCCTCGCACTGCACGCAGAGAACGTTCACGGCGAGCGTCAGCTTCGAGTCGCCGATGTAGAGGAAGCAGAAGGAGAGCGAGCGACCGACGCACCTTCTCGCACTCGAGGATGTCGCCCTTGACCTCGTCGGCCTCGAACCCGCCGCACACCTGGCAGTTGTCGGTCGCGTCGAGCACAGGCGGGAACCTCGCGAGCTCCTCCCACGCCTCCTGGCGTGTGCGGCTGATCCCGAGCGCGCGCCGCTTCGTGCTCGTCTCGCTCGAGGAGGCGGTCGGTGCGGCCGACGAAGGCGCAGGCGCGGCGGCGGCGGCGGCGGCGGCGGGAGGGCCGAACGAGAAGCCGAAGCCCGAGATATCGTAGGACGGCTGGACGGCGGGCACGCCTGGTGCTGCTGGGGCGGGAGCGGACTCGGGCGCAGCGTCGGCGGCGGCGGGAGGGGGTGTCGGCGCCTCGATGAGCGTCTTGGCCTCGTCCTTGGCGGCCTGCGTCGAAGGAGGACGTGCGATGAAGAAGGTCGAGGCCTGACCGGCGGCGATATCGAGCATCTCGATGCCGTCGAGGTAGTCGATCCGGGCCGGCTTGGTCGCCGACTTGCTCTGCGGGCGCTCGAGTCGAGGGTCAACGACTCGCTCACGCTCGAGAGGAGGAGAGAGAGAGAGGGACGCACAGCGCCCTGACCGAAAGCGAGCTCGCCGTAGTGCGCGTTCTGGCCCCACGCGACGGTGAAGTCGCCCTCCTTCGGGTCCTGCGCGTGGCAGAAGAGCGTGACGCCGCCCGGCGAGATGATCTCCCACTTGTAGCCCATGATGTCCTGCACCGCACGAGGCGTCATCCACGGCTGCAGGGGGGAGAAGCAGAGCGTCAGCGAGCGCGCTCGAGAGCCGAGGTCCGAGCGACACGAGGAGGGACGACGCACCTGTCCCGCACTGCCGTCGCCGCTCGTCTTCCACTTGCCGCACAAGAGAACCATGCCCTGGTTATCGATGAAGAGCGTGTTGGTGCTGCCGGCGGCGATCTTGCGGCAGCGCGTGAGCGAGTTGGTGCCGGCGAACGACGGGATCTGCACCGGCGTGAAGGCGTCGACCTGCGCGCCCATGCCGAGACGACCGAGACCTGCGGGGAGAAGAGCCCGTCAGTATGGCGTGAGCGAAAGGGGAGGAGGGGGAAGTGGTGCGAGGCTCGAGCGCTCGAGCGAGGGGAAGAGGAGGTAGGAGACGCACCGCCGAAGCCCCACGCGTAGCAGTAGCCCTCGTCATCGAGCGCGATATTGTGTTGCTGCCCGCTCGTGATCTGCACAATGTTCCTGTTCTTGAGCGCGCCCTCGACGAGGAGCGGCTCGGACTGCGTGTCGAACAGGACGCGCGAGCCTGCGATGTGCTCGCCGCTCTGCGAGCATCGAAGGCAGCACGAGTGAGTGCGAGAACGAGACGTTTAGAGAGTGTGAAGTGGGAAGGAGAGGGACGCACCCTGCCGTTGCCGAGAACGCCCTTCTCGCCCGTGCCGACGGCGTACACCTTGCCCGTCTCGGTCAGGAGCAGCGAGTGGCTGATGCCGGCGCTCGCCGCGACGACCTTCTCGTCGTCGATGCCGCCGCCGCGAATGCGCTTGAACGAGGCAACGTGCTCGGTCCCCTCGTCGTGCCCGCACTGGCCGTTGACGTTCCACCCGGCGCTCCACGCCTCGCCGGCGTCGGTGACGAGGACCGTGTGGCCCCTGCCGCACGCCGCGTGCACGATGCGCTGCTCCTTGAGGGCGGGGGCGACGTTGACGTCGGGGAGGGACGAGAGCGGGAAGGGCTCGGGCGCCATGGGCGTTGGCGAGGGGAGGCCGTCGGTCGCGAGGTGCGGCATCGTGAGGTGCGGCGGGAGCGGCCACGTGAGCTGCTTGTGCTCGTTGCGGCCGAGGACGTACGCCTCGCCATCGACTGCGCGCAGGAGCGAGGGTCCGAGTCAGCATGGTCCTCGAGGACGAGGTCGACTTGGGAGCGAGCGGCGCTGACGCACCGCTCAGGGCGACGGCATGGCAGCCCGAGTGCGAGGTGAAGACGCGCTTGAACTTGACGTTGGCGACCGTGCGGACGATGTGAGCAGCGCCGAGCTCGGGGCTGCAGGAGGTGCGAGCGAGGTCAGCTTCGTCGTCGAGCGAGGCTGCTCGAGGGTGGGGAGCGGGACGCACCGCAGCGCGTTGACGATGTTCTTGCTGCTCTTGTCCTTGCGGCCGAGCGTCGCAAAGTCGGTCCTGCAGGCGGTCGAGCAGTGTGAGCGGGGAGAAGTGCGCGAGGAGGAGGAGGGGGAAGGACGCACCCGCCGGCGAGGAGGACTGGAGAGGGACGCGTCGAGGAGGAGCAGACGAAGGAAGGTCAGCAAGGGAAGGTTGCAGGCGAGGCTTGCTGTGCTGGAGAGGGGCGAGGTGGACGAGAGCGGTGCCGCTCCGCCGCGCGAGGCGACCAAGTGGGGGGGAGAGGCGAGGCCGAGCCGAGGGCGGTGCGAGGCTGCGCATGTGGGGTGCGCGCGAGGGCGTGTTTGCTGCGCGTGCCCACGAGAGCGCTCGCCGGCTGTGCTGTCGATCTCGGGCGAGACGAGCGAGGTGTGGAGCTGGAGAGGAGGAGAGGCGGACGCACGGCGACCCCAGGGCTGCTCGATGTTAGACGAGGCCATGCTGTGCGGTGCTCGGGGAGGGCTACGAGGCGGAGGGCGAGTCTGGCTGAAGGGAGCGGCCGGCAGCGGCGCCTTTGTGCGAGCGGCGCTCGTTTCGGTCGCGCCCGCCTCCGCCGCCGCGAGCAAGGCCTCGTCGTCCCCCTCGTCCTCGTCTCGCACCACAGCCAGTCCTGCACAGAGGCGCACAGCAGCTTCAACAGCTCGCTCCAACCCCTCTCGACACGCGACCAGCCCCGCCAGAGCCCGCATCGTCGAACGATCTCGTCCACCTCCTCCCTCCTCTCCTCTCTCTCGCCGTCACCCCGCAGCTCTCGCCCCTCAACCTTCGTCCAGCGCGCGCACTCGCCCACCCACACCGTCCACCCACCGTCCAGCATCCACCTCACCATGGACCGCTCGTTCGGCGCGTCGACCTCGGTCCTCCACACCCCGTCTCCCCTCGACCGCCGCTCCACCGCGCCCTTGTCCGGCTCGACCCTCCTCAGCCACGCCCAGCTCGCCCAGTCGGTCGCTCCCTCGGCCTCGACCACCGTCGTCCAGCCCCTGTCGTTCAACCCGGGCACCGTCCCGATCCGCTCAACCACCTCGACCTCGACCCCGTCGTCGCTCAAGACGGTCCGCTTCTCGCCCGCCGCCGCTGCCGCCCACTCGTCGGCCCCGCCGAGCCGCATCCAGGGGTTCGCCACCCCGCCGAGGTCCTACGGCTCGCCGTCCCTCCTGCGCACCGCCGCCGCCAACAGCAGCGCCGGCTACGGCCTCGGCAGCGGCGCCGTCGCGACCCCGCCTCGGCGAACGGCGCAGGGCGAGCAGCAGCAGCAGCACCAGGGCCAGCAGGCGCAGCAGTACCAGTCGCCCCACTCGGCGTCCAAGCTGCACCTGCCGCACCTCCCCGTCCAGGCCGCGCTCGCCAAGTCGTCCGACGCCGTCCACGCCGTCCAGGGCCAGCTCCACCACGCCGGCGACGTCGTGCACAGCGCCAAGCGGAAGCTCGAGGCGGCACCGCTCGGGCGCGGCGAGACGGCCCGCCGCCTCCGGGTCAACGCCGTCCTCCTCGTCGCGTGGTGGGTGTCGAGCAGGACGACCGTCTACAGGTGCGTCCTCATCTCGTCTCCCTCTTCGGGAGCACGTACTGACTCCATGCTCCCCCTCGCAGGTTCGCGGCAGGCCACCTCGTCGCGGCGGCGCCTCAGCTCGACACGCCTCTGCACGTCTGCGGTGCGCTCACCTCCCTCCTCCTCTTTCTCCTTGTCGACGAGCCCTGCTGACTCTCGCATCGCACACGTAGAGACCCTCCTCCTCCTCCTACTGTGCTACAACATCATCGACTCGCTGCGCACCCTCAACAAGCTGTCGTCCCTCCCCTCGGCCTCGACCACGGTCGCACCCCTCCCAGGCGCCTCGCCCGCCCGCCCGACCGCCCTCCGCGCCGCATCGTCCTCGTCGTCGTTCGGCACGCCGGTCCGCTCGTCGCCCAAGACGCGCCCCTCGGCCTCGCCCTTCAAGGCCGGCGCGGCGGCGTCCCCCTCGTTGTCGTCGGGGACGGCCTCGGGTTCGACGCCCGCCGGGTCGCGCCTGCGCGGCACGCCCCAGTCGCCCTTCCGCGCCTCGGCGCTCGCGTCGCCCTCGCCGCCGACGCCCCAGACGCCGACGAGCGCGCTGCGCAGCGCCGGCGGCAAGGGCGCAGACGGTGAGGCATCCTCGGCGGCGGCGGCGGCGCTGCGGCGCTCGCTCGGGCGTTCGGCCGGCGTCCAGGGCGGCAACGCGTCGCCGAAGGAGGTCGGCAACGACGAGGTGAGCGCGGCGCTGCTCGCGTACGAGGCGAGGCACGCAGGGGACGTCTCGCTCGGCGGTGGAAGCGGCGGCGGCTCGATCGACAGCCCGAGGTCGGTCAAGGTCGAGAGCAGGGAGGACGTCGAGCGGCTGTTTGGCTCGGTGGAGCAGTAGTTGTGCGCGCGGTGCAGTCGCAGAGCTATTCATGCTGCGCGCGAGCCGAGTCTGCAAAAGAGGCGCTCTGCTTCTCCTCGGTCCGAACGTCGCGAGCGAGCTCGAGAGAGAGTGAGGAAGAGTGTGATTGGCAACAACACAAACGCAACAGAATGAGAGGATGAGAGGGAGAGGAACCGAGCTACCACTGCGAGACGTCCTTGAGCCGCCACCGTCCGACGAGGCCTCGCCACCACCACCCTCGCTGGTCGTCCATGCCGCGCCCGGCCCAGTCGTTGACGGCGGGCTCCTCGCCCGTCTCGAGCGGGAGCGGCGGCTGCTGCGCCGGCGGCGACGACGACGACGAGGCGGCGCGGGTCCGTGCGGCGCCGACAGGGGGAGCGAGCGGCGGCGGGTACGACGCAGGCGCCAACGCAGCTGCGGGCGGGGCGGTCGGTGCGGTTGCGCGGCGTGCGGGTCGAGGTCGAGGCGTCGTCGCGCTCGACGCAGTCGCCTCGTCGTCGTCGGACGAGGACGAAGCGTCGTCCTCCCACTCCTCGCCGCCGAGCGCGCCGCCCTCCCTCGCCGCCCTCGCGCCGCCCACCGCACCTGCTCCCTCGTCCCCCTCGTCGAGCCTCGCCCCGCCCTCGAGCTCGAACGCCGCCCTCCTCTCGCCCGGGTCCATCTCGGCGCCCTTCCTCACCCGCCCCTCGCGCGCCATGCGCCGCTCGCCTCGCTCCTTCTTGCCCCTCATCATGAGCGCGCGCATCCCCCACCCGCGCTGCACGTCCTCGGGCAGGCCGGGCGGTTTCGCCGCCTGCGCGACGGCCGCCGCGTCGTGCGCGAGCCGCAGGCGCTCGAGGAACGGCGAGATGAGGTTGACGAGCGGCGTGTAGAAGTGGTGCGACGACGGGCGCGACGACGACATGTCGGACGAGTTCGAGTCGCTGCGAGAGGCGGCGCCGGCCGCGCTGCGGGCGGGTCGAGGCGGCGGCGGGGAAGAGGAGGTGCCGGCGGTGGGAGGGGACGACGAGTCGCCGTCGGCGGCGGCGGGACGAGCCGAGAGGTCGCGCAGCTCGATGGCCTCGGGCGCGGCGCTCGCCGTGGTGGCGATCGTGTCGGTGCGGCCGAACCTGCGGCGCAAGCTGCTGACGGTGCTCCTGCCCGCCGTCGTCTCGGCGCCCGTCGTCGAGCCCGCCGCCGCGGCAGCAGCAGCAGCGGCAGCGGCCGCCTGCTCCTTGGCGGCCGCCTCGCGCTTGCGCTTGGCGCGGCGCTCCTCCTTGCGACGCTCCTTGTCGCGGCGGCGCTCGACGTCCTCGGCCTCGCCGGTCCACATGCCGGCGCCGACCCACCACCAGAAGCCGACCCAGCTCTGCCACAGGAGGATGCACGTGACGACGCCCGGAAGCCACCGCATGCGCTCCTCCTTGATCTCGACAAAGTTGACGGCCGTGCCGAGGACGCCGAGGACGAGGGCGAGCGCGCCGAAGCCGGCCGTGCCGCCCTCGGCGCGCCAGGCGCGCGAGCGGTTGATCGTGAGCCCCCAGATGAAGAGGGCCATCGTGTACAGGAGCGTGAGGCTCGAGTTGGCCGTGTTGCGGATCGCGTCGCCGAGGTCGTTGACGGCGGGCGAGGGCGACAGGGCCGTGAAGTACAGGCCGGCGACGGCGAGGGCGAGCGGGCCGAGGAGGCCGAGGATGAGGCGCGCCTCGAGGGCCGAGGGGAAGAGCATGGTGAGGAACTGGATGTGGGTCGAGTGGGTCGCGAGGGCGTTCAGGCCCTGGAGGAGGCACCACGCGCCGCGCTCGGCCTGCGACCAGCTCTTCTTGGGGAACGAGACCTCGACTGCGAGCGAGCGAGAGGGTGACACGAGTCAGGGCCGGGAATGCTCGACAAGAGAGCGAGAGAGAGCGAGATGAGGACGGACTGTAGTCGAACATGAAGGGCCAGCTGCGCCCGGTGCCGTAGAGGTTGTTCATGACGATGTGAAGCTGTGCGGCGACGTTGGCGAGCGAGAGCCCCGTGGCCGAGGTCTGGAGGGCGTAATTGACGCGGTTGAGCGGGGCGTGGTAGCGGATGGTGAAGAGGAGGTGGACGAAGAGCATGCTGAGGAGGGTGATGGTGACGCCGAGGATGACGACCTGGACGGGCATGGCGTAGGTGAAGTCGGGGAGGGCGGCTGCGACGACGAGAAGGAGGGAGGTCAGCAAGCTGCAGAGGGAGGAGGGGGTGCGCGGGCGAGAGAGACGGCGACGGACCGAGGAGAGGATCGTCGACTGCGTCGGCCGCCTCGTCGCGGTTCTGAGCGACGAGCGACTGGACGGCACTGTTGCGGTGAGGCAAGGTAGAGGTGGGACGAAGGTCAGTGAGTGACCAAAGATAGCTGCAGATCGGGAGGCGCGGGAGCGAGGGAGCGAGGCGACTCACGCCGTCAGGGACGGGAGGAGGGACGAGGCGGTGGCATTGGGCGACTGCTCGACGAGCGAGGCGAGGAAGGCTGATACGTGAGGATCTGTCCAGTTGACGGTGGCACTCATGCCCCGGCGGTCGACCCCTCTGGCTCTGGACGACGAACGGCGGCGAGAGATGAGGCGACTCGCTGATGAGGACGACGGCGACCGGGGCGACCGCGGGCGGGGGCGGGCTCGCCTTGGAGCGGGTGTCGGAGAGCGTGCGAGTGCAGCAGTGGTCGCAGCAGACCGGCTCAGGGTGAGCGCGGTGGTGGGTGGGAGCTGGAGCCGGTCGAGGGCCTCGCCCACGCTCGCCGTCGCTCCCTCCTCGCCACACCTACACCGCCGAGCGAGCTTGCACCAGCCTCGAGCACAGCCAGCAGCCACCTCAGAGCCACCTCCTGCACCTCCCGCCTCGCCAGCCCTCGCCGTCGCCGTTCCGTCAGTCCCCGCCAGCACCGCCTCGTCGCCGCCTCCTCCTCACCCTCGGCCTCGCACAGCCAGGAGCGGCCACCACCGAGGGTACCATGGCCGACTCGAGCCCGCCTCAGTACTCGGCCGCCGCCATGGCGAGCGCCCCGCAGGTCCTCGTCAACCTCGCCCCGCCCACCGACTCGGACGCCGCCTCGTTCCAGCTCGGCTTCCTCGGCCACGGCCCAGCCTACGTTGCCGGCGAGGTCCAGGTCAAGTACACCGGGCCAGGAGACGCCCACGAGCGGCCGGCCTTTCGCCGCCTCGACGTGTGCTTGCGCGGCGTCGAGCGAGGCGCCAACCCGCACGACGAGCCCATCGAGCTGTTCGACCAGCGCCTCATCCTCTGGGGCGACGGCGCAGCGAGCAGCAGCAGCTCGTCGGCAGCGGCGACCACGAGCGGCGACGCCTCGTTCCCGCCGAGCCTCAACCCCTTCAAGCTCGAGTTGACCTCGGACCTCCCCGTCTGCGTCCACGCCCCGCCCTCGTCCTCGCTCGCCTACACCCTCACTGCCACCCTCTACCCGGTCGACCCCGACGCGCTCCCGATCGTGCGCTGCTCCCCCGTCCACCTCGTCCGCACCTCGCCCCCGGGCTCCCTCGTCGCCGGCACCTCGGCACCTCGCACCGTCTCTGCGGCCTCGCCCCTCGCCTTCAGCGTCCGCCTGCCGCGCACCTCGTTCCGCCGCAGCGAGCCCATCGAGCTTACGACCCGCATCGAGGTGCCCGACGCCAAGGCCGTCGGCGAGGGCCTGCGCCTGCGCACCGTCAGCGCCGAGCTCGTGCGCACCATCACGGGCGTGACCGTGTCGCCCTCGCGAGCGGCGAGCGCAGACGGCGCCGAGGGCGACGCCGACGAGGTTGCGCTGAGCGTCGAGCCGCAGGTGCACCGCACGGTCCTCGCGCACTCGGGCAAGTCGGCGCGCTTCTCGCCCTCGAGGCCCATCATCATCCGCCTCGTCCTCCACCCGCCGACCGAGCCGTCGTGCGAGTCCATCACGCAGGTGCGTCTCACTCGTATTCACCTGCTCGAGGTGCTCGGACCTCCTCGCTAACGTTCTCGCCTCACGCTCGCAGTCGTCCATCCTGCACACGGTTTCGTTCGCCGTCGTCGTCACGATCGGCCTCGTCTCGGCACGACCTTCCTCGTCGACTCGCGCGGCGTCGCCCCTCCCCGATGCCGTTCTCGCCCAGGACGTCGTCATCCTCCCCGACCTGCCGCCCTCCTCGCGCTCCGACAAGCAGAAGGAGGTCGACCGCGAGCAGTACACGGCGCCGCCACCGCCCGTCGACGCAGCATGGGCGTCGCAGGACGCGCCCGTCCCGACGTACGTCGAGCGGTCCGAGCACGACCTCGGCGAGCCGCCGGCGTCGGGCTCATCGACGTCGGGCTGGCCCTCGATCCTGCACCAGCACGACCTCGGCGCGTCGCCCTCGTCGTCTTCCTCGGCGGCAGGCATCCTCGTCGACCTGCCGTACACGACCGTGTACCCGACCGACGGCGACGAGGACGAGTATGACGGCTACGAGGAGCTGTCGCTCCCGGCGACGCTCTCGACGCGCCTCCCGCCGCCGGCCATCGACGAGGACGTGAGCCCGCCGTCGGTCGGCGAGCCGTCGAGCGTCGCCGGGCTCGCGCTCGCGGCGGCAATGGGCGGGTTGATCGACGAGCGGGACGAGGAGGGAGCGGGCGAGGGAGGAACGCCGCCGCCAGACGACTTTGCGGCGTACGACGCGAGCTCGTCACTGCCTCCACCGCTCTTGCCCGGCGCAGAAGGAGGCGATGGCGAGGCGCCACCGCCGTCGTTCGAGGCGCGCCCGCCTCTCGCGCCTCATCCACCTCCTCCCCCTTCCGACCCTTCAACCGAGCCCGCCTCTCCCCCTCCACACATCGATTACCACCCCCTCCCGCCGACCGTCCCTCTTCCTCTAGCCCTCGGCGTCTCTTCCACCCCACCCGAGCACGACCTCCCCTCCACCGCCGAGCACGACCTTCCCCCGCCCGTCTCGCCGCCCGCCGGCGCAGACCCGCTCACGCGCCGTGGCCTCCCGCCACCCTACTTCGGCGGCTCGCCGCCTCCGCCTCACACGCCCGCGCACGCTCATGCGCAGGTGCCGCCCGCCGTGCACGGCGACGCGCCGCTCGAGGGGTACGTGACGGGCCCTACGCCGGCGGGCGCGGCGCACGAGCGCGTGCCCTCGGCTGCGGGCTCCGTGCGCTCGAGCGTCGAGGGTGCAGAGGTAGGAGCGGGTGCAGCGCTGCAGCGGGATCAGGGAGCGGTCCGTGCGGGGAGGGAGGACGAAGGGTCCGAGTTGGACTTGCGGCCGCCGCCGTACGAGCAGCGGGACGTCGCTCTCGGGCAGCAGGGACGAGCAGGCGAGCGGAGGACGAGGATGGACGAGCTTGTGCTGTAGCTTGAGCGGGTCGAGCGCAAAGGATTCGGTCGCCCGCTTCTTCGCCCGGGCTCTCTCTCTCTCGCTGCATCTCGCTCTCGAGACAGGAGCGCTCTCGATGCAAGAGAGAAAGAACAACAGGATCGTCGTTGCGACAGCAGGGCCCGAAACCTAGAACTCGCGGAAGTCGCGCGAGCGCTCCGAGCGCACCCTCCTTGCTGCGACGGCCGCTTCCCGGTCGAGCCTGCGCGCGAGGAGAGGGACGAGCGTCAGCGACGCAGAGTAGAGAGCAACTCGAGGTGGAAAGAGAGAGAGCGCACCTGTCCTGCTTGGCCCGGAGACCGTCCTTGCCCGCCATGCCCAGGACGCCGGCGATGAGCTCGACCGCCCTCGGGCTGTCGTCGTTGGCCGGGATGGCGTACGTGACGCTGCGCGGGTCGAGGTCCGTGTCGATGATGCCGATCGTCGGGATCTCGTTGGCGGTCGCCTCGCGCAGGGCGTGGCGGTTCAGGGTCGGGCTCAGGAGGACGAGCAGGTCGGGCTTGAACGCGAGCGGGCTCGTCGCGCGCGCCTGGTCCCGGTCGCCGCTCGACGACGCCTTGGACGAGGTGGCGGGGATCTCGCACCAGCCAAAGACCTCGCGCGCGTTCGAGATGGTGCCGGGGAGCCACTTTGTGACGCCGAAGCCGTTGTCGCCAAGGCGCTTGGCGTTGTCCCACACGGCGCGCTCGGCGCCCTTGAGGCTGCCGACAAACAGGACGCGGCCGTCGCGCTCGACGACGCCCTTGACGACCTGGGCCGCGCGGCGCAGGGCCGGGAGGGTCTGGCGCAGGTCGATGTACGAGACGCCGGTGCGGGTGCCGTACACGAGCGGGAGGGCGGCGCGGTGCGTGTTGGCCGGCGAGTGACCGAGGTGGGCCCCGGCGGCGACGAGGTGCGAGGTCGTGACGGCGGGAGGGGCGGGAGGGCGGTGCAGCGAGTGGTGCGGCTGGAAGGTCGTGTCGCGGTTCTGGGTCGAGCCGAGCTTGGTGAAGACGTCGGCTGCGGTCACGAGTCGTGTCTCGAGTCAGCGCAGTGCTCGCACACCTCCTGGGCCGGCTCGCAGCAGAGCCGGGAAAAAGCGCCGGAGGGGAGAGGGGGCGAGGGAGGGTGAGGATGACGCACCCGTGTGGCGCTCTGCCCGGCGCTGCTGGACCTTGTGGAGCATGGCATTGTAGGCCTCGTCTTGTGCGCGCTGCTTGGACGACGAGGCTTGCGGGACGGGCGAGGGCGATGCGGACGAGGAGGAGGGAGCTGCCGCCGAGTGTGCGGCGCGGCGCGGGGTGGCGCGGGTGGCGGTAGAGCAGGCAGATGCTGCTGCGCGTGCGGCTGGTCCTCGTGCTGCGCTCATGGTGGGCGGTGTGGGCTTGTGAGAGCGAGAGCGCGAGGTCGTCGCTCGCGGAGATGGAGAACCGCCCCCTCGTCGAGAAAATCAGTTCGGTAGGCCAGTAATCCGAGTAGCCTATAATGAGCAGGCTCAACCCCCCATCTAAGCCCACGAGGGCAGAACGAGGTGGGCGAAGGCGGCTCGCTCGTCGAGGAGGAGGGAGGCGTGCGGCGCTGTTGGCCCTCAGCACGCTCCTAGCACCAGTCGAGCCCCAGCGACCTCTTGCCACCACTCGTACGCACCACCAGCACCGCCGCACCTCGGACAGCAGCGCCCCGCGTCGCCCCCTCGCCCGCCGACCGCCTCCCCCTCGTCGTCCCCCTCCTCATCACTCGCACCACCCGCATCGCCCAGCGACTGCACCGACCAGCCGCCCCACCATGTCCAACTGGCAGGCAGATCCCCTCCACCCCATCGCCGTCCTCGGTTCGTCACCTCTCTCTCTCTCGTCCTCGCCTCCTCGCACCCCCTCCCCCTCTCGACGAGAGCCAACACTGACGCTCCCTCTCTCCCCCACTGCTTGCACCCACAGTCGACGAGCTGAGGGCAGAGGACGTCACCCTCCGTCTCAACGCCATCCACCGCATCTCGACCATCTGCATCGCCCTCGGCCCAGAGCGCACCCGCGCCGAGCTCCTCCCCTTCCTCCAAGAGTCGCTCGACGACGACGACGAGATCCTCGTCGCCCTCGCAGAAGAGCTCGGCGCACCCTTCGTCGAGTACGTCGGCGGACCCGACCACGCCCACACCATCCTCCCGCTCCTCGAGCACCTCGCCGGCGTCGAGGAGACGCTCGTGCGCGACAAGGCCGCCCAGTCGGCCAACGCCGTGTGCGCCCTCCTGTCGCAGGACCAGGTCGACGAGTACTTTGTCCCGCTCGTCCGCCGCCTCGCAACCGGCGAGTGGTTCACGTCGCGCACCTCGGCCACGGCCCTGTTCGCCGCCGCGTACCCCAAGGCGACGAGCCCGATCCAGGACGAGCTCATCAAGATGTTCTCCAAGCTGTGCGACGACGACACGCCCATGGCGCGGCGAGCCTCGGCCAAGGAGCTCGGCGCGTTCGCCAAGAAGCTCCCGCACGACCAGCTCATCCAGGACCTCCTCCCCGCCTTCCGCAAGCTCGCCGGCGACGACCAGGACTCGGTCCGCCTCTTGACCGTCGACGCCATGATCGCCATCGCCGAGCAGCTCTCCGAGGACGAGTGCAAGTCGCTCCTCGGCCAGTCGATGAAGAGCCTCGTCACGGACCGCAGCTGGCGCGTGCGCTACATGGTCGCCGACCACTTCATCCAGCTCGCAAAGGCGGCCGGCCAGGACATCGTGCGCGAGGACCTCGTCGCGGCGTTCGTCTCGCTCCTCAAGGACCAGGAGGCCGAGGTCCGCACGGCTGCAGCAGGCCAGATCCCCGGTGCGCTCCCTCTCTCTCTCTCTCCCTCTCGCCGCGCGCGCCCGAGAGACTCGTCGCTGACTCTTTCGTCACACGCTCGTCTGCAGGGTTCGCCGAGCTCACCGACCGCGACACGATCCTCGCCCGCCTCCTCCCCTGCATCCGCGACCTGTCGACCGACCAGTCGCAGCACGTGCGCGCCGCCCTCGGGTCGCAGATCTCGGGCCTCGCGCCGCAGCTCGGCAAGGACGCGACGATCGAGCACCTCCTCCCGCTGTTCCTCCAGCTCCTCAAGGACGAGTTCCCCGAGGTGCGGCTCAACATCATCTCGAAGCTCGAGGTCGTCAACAACGTGATCGGGATCGAGCTCCTGTCCAAGGCGCTCCTGCCGGCCATCGTCCAGCTCGCCGAGGACAAGCAGTGGCGCGTGCGGCAGGCCATCATCGAGTACATCCCGCTCCTCGGCAAGCAGCTCGGCGTCGACTTTTTCGACGACCAGCTCGCCAACCTGTGCATGGGCTGGCTCGGCGACCCGGTCTTCTCGATCCGCGAGGCGGCGACGATCAACCTGCGCAAGCTCACCGAGGTGTTTGGCGTCGGCTGGGCCAAGGAGACCATCATCCCCAAGGTCGTCGACATGGGCCTCAACGTCAACTACCTGTACCGCATGACGACCGTCTTTGCCATCACCGTGCGTCCTCTTCCTCTCTCTCTCTTCTCACAGCCCGCTTCTTTGCGAGCCGTCGCTGACTCGCTCCCTTGCCCTGCTCGCAGACGATGGCGCCGGCGCTCGACGTCGACTCGATCCGGGCCCACATCTTCCCCACGGCCGAGATCCTCGCGACCGACCGCATCCCCAACATCCGCTTCAACGTCGCCAAGGCGTTCGAGGTCCTCTCGACGTCGCTCGCGTCGCAGCCGGGCGGGCCCGAGTTCGTGCGCGAGTCGCTCCTGCCCGCCATCGAGGAGCTTCTCGCCGACCCGGACGCCGACGTCCGGTTCTTTGCCGAGAAGGCGGCCGAGAAGGCGAGGGCCATTGCGAACGGCGAGACGCAGGCCGTCAGCGAGGAGGTCGTCATGACCGACGCATGAGCGGCTCGCTCTCTCTTCCTCCTCCCCTTTCCTCCTCTTCTTCCTGTGCACCCCTCCGTACCGTCCCTACACACATAGCCGACACACCCTCTCGCACCGCCTTCTCTCTCTCTCTCTCTCTGGCGCGCCGCACGTCCCTCCTTTTCGCCCTCCCCCTCCTCCTCGAGTCTTTAGTTCCTTCGCGCTCCTCCCCTCGCGCCGTTCCCCGATCGTCCAAGACTGTGAATTACGAATAAAAGCCCCTGTGCTGTACCCTCATTCGTGCGCGCTGCTGTCTGGTCGAGGGGAAGCTCTAGAGCGGAGGTTCGTGCGACGCTCGCTCGACTCGGCTCGACACGGCCTCGCCTTCGAGGAGGCGGCTCGCGACGTCGCTCGAGGGCTCTGCAAGCCCAAGAAAGAGCAGGACTGCGAGCTAGAACGTGAGCGAGCCGATGCTCGCAAGCCTGTGCGGGCGCGAGCGCGGGCATTACAAAGCACCATTAGCACAAATTAGTAATGCCGCGTCGGTTCGAACCCGACTCGGGTCGCGGACGGGCGGCACAACGATTCAAAGCGGATCGGATTAGGCACACTTTCCTATTCCGCATTAGCTTTTCGCGGTCCGCTTCAGACGGCGATTGCGCCGCCCACAAGCGTTCGCGCGCCCTGCCTCGTTCAGCGTGCACTCGAACAGGTCCGCAGAGGAGGCTCGAGAGGAACAGGGCCCGCAGCAAGAGCGCGCGCTCGTCGCCGCTCGACCCAACTTGAGAAGGCCAAGGAACC
>Ga0308169_10001406_pt1 | contig 28302 bp, 41 predicted proteins | sample PhyBR1_2_FD_202139 | JGI IMG/M metagenome (GOLD analysis project Ga0308169, IMG submission 202139) | Phyllosphere microbial communities from UC Gill Tract Community Farm, Albany, California, United States - DLSLSB.R1 | ecosystem: Host-associated > Plants > Phyllosphere > Unclassified | place...
CTCGTAGAGCCTGCGAATCAGCATCAATGCACTTCCAACAGGAATCCTTCCGTAAGGCTCACCCCTTCAGCGCCTCATTGTTCGGCTCAATGCTCAGGCCAAACTTGGCGCTGCCTTTCGTGTACTCGTGCCCGTTGTACACGACCGTATCATCCGGCAACTTGCCCAGATGGGTCAGTGCGGCGTGCATCTCCTTCGGTGTGCCTTCAAAGAATCTCCCGCATCCAGCCAGGAACAGCGTGTCGCTATGATGAGCGCAAAGCTGATGCTGTTTTCTGTTTGAATGTATGCTCACCCCGTGAAGACACCTCGCTGGTTCTTCTTCTTGTCCTCGAGGAAGAAGCAGATCGAATCCTGGGTATGACACGGGGTGTGCAGGCATCTAGGCGTTAGGTGGGCGCTCTCCTCCATTCAAGCTGTACAGCTCACTTCACATCAATGTCTTGACCAATCTTGAAGGTCGAACCCTCCTTGACGAGCGTGTTCGTACCCGGCGCTTGATGCGATCCGCCGTATGCCTTCAGCCCAGGATGCAGTGACAGCTGTCGTTAGCGATAGCGTAGAAGCAAGAGTGATCGAGCAACGCACAAATTTATCATTGCCGCCCGAGTGATCATCGTGGTGGTGTGTTGTGATCAGCGTGGTGACCTGTCCGAATCAGCTTGTACCCGGCAGCCTCGGCGTTTGAGGCTCACATTCACGCCATGCTCCTTTGCGCCGTTCGAGATCTTGGCAGCGTCGTACGGGTCCACTACGGCCGCATCATTGGACGCCTCATCAATGACTAGGTACATCCAGTTGTCGGAACGCGCTTGGTACGGTATGACCTGGGGGTAAGCGCTGTCATCGGCTGCCTGTGGGCGTTGGGCGTACTTTCATGTTGTTCCTGTGCTATCAGCTTTGCGTATCAAGAGCAGGTCGCAGATTCGTGCGAGGACTCACACTGCTGAGGTGCTGAAGGCTCTTGTTGGCTGTGTGATCCGAAGCAGGCGAGCAGTGAACATGTGGAATGCAAGACAAGCCTCCCGCTGACCTTTACGGCGCCAGCCGGCATCGTCATATAAGTTACTCTTCGGTCATCGCGTTCATCTCATCTCGGTCTTCGGTCATATCCGCCATAACACACGGCGCTGCAATTACGTTCATGTTCGGCATCTCCAAGCACACACCACTCATACAAGGTCTATCACGAATGATCCCTAAGGTTGGATCACAAACGAGCTTCTCTGATTCTCTCGGCCTGCTCGAGGCTCACCACCGCCTCCTCTTACCCCGAGCGCGTCCTTCTGCCTCGCCTCTTTACTCTGCCACATCTTCGAAGCGAGCTTACCCCCTCCCCCGCCGTTCTGCTCATAGCAATCCCGAGGCGCCCCTTCCCTCTCGCACCACCCATTCATCCCTCTCCCAGAGTCGTAGCCCCACCGTACCTTCATGTGTTCATTCTCTGCTTCCTCCCGAATCGCTTGTTCCAAGAGTGGCAAGCTAACATCGTCGTCTACGCGCGCCGATAGCGCCGGTCCCCGGGCAGACTTGGCCATATAGTGCACGATCTCCACCTCGTCGTTGCCTTCGGCTTGGGCAGGGATCGCCATCGGCACCGCTGCGTCCAGGGGCATCGACTGATGTTGGCGGTACCAGACACCGAGTCGCCTCATGCTCGCCCGCTTCGACTTGCGCGTGGGAAGTTCGTACTCGACCCATTCTTTATCGAGCGCCGGTATAACCGGGCCAGACCCGGGATCCGGGCCGTTCGGAGCCAAGTCGTCCTCGTTTTCCCGCACATCACAGGCAAAGTAGGTGTGCAGAGTGAACGCCAAAGACGACCGAACAGATTCAAACGTCTTTTCGAAGGACGGATAGTCCTTCTCGGTCCTGTTTATCAGCCGCTCATCCTCATCATAGTGTATCATTCCCAGCAGCAATCACTCACAAGATTATCTCCAAGCCAAAGTTATATACCTCCCGAGGCTCCCTGTCCTCATCCCACAGATCGTGCCTGGCTTGTGCATAACCGTGACGCATCATGGATGAGAAGTAAACGGGGTGTCCGCCGTTCATTCTGCTCTCCTCTCGCTCCTTGGCGTCCTGCAGCTCTTCATCTGTAGACGCCATCTTCATGCGCTGAAATGGCGGGCCGTACATGTGTCGGTCCACGTCCCGTCCCGAAGTGGTGAGTAGGTACATGTACTCGGATTGGTTCGAGACGAACTGATACGCCCAGGTGATGTTCCTGTCAGCGCCATGCGCCACGTCAATGGAGGCTGGATACTCGCTCCCATTCCCGGTGCGCGTGAGAGTGAAGTTGAGCGTGATATTCTGGCCAAGGACGGGTTGGGTGATGTTGGAATCGACGGTGAGGGTGAAGGTTGCCAAATTGCCGTCGTCCTGGTATTCAGCATGAGCACAAATTTCCTCTGCGGGCGAGCCACTCACGCATGCAGGAGCCATGGGAGCGTATTGGAACTCTGGATCCGCGCTATCGTCCTTCGAGGTGTTACGAAGGGTGGGCTCGAAGTGCACGGTCTGAGGCCACTCGATGTGGCCGATGCTACTCTGCTTGATATCCGCAGGAGGCTTCACAGCCGACTGCACGGGTACGATGCCGATAATCCCGGATGGCAAGTCCAGCACTGTACCATTTGAGAGTGTCAACAGGTGGTAGAACTCGGACAGCGTCTCCGTCGTCAATATCTGTCGGTCAGCCCCACTTTGCCGTTCTAGCAGTCTCGGCGGTGTACTGCAACCACCCACCTGGTTGTCTTTGCCGGTGGAAGACGAGTGAGACCTCTCAATTGGCGGGAACTGCTCTGTCAGCTGGTCCGCCTGCCATTCGAAAGCGTCTGCGCTCACATTGGTCCACGGCATGTGGACCGCGAACGCCTCGGTGAGCTCAACACGCTCCGGGTCTGGAGCTTCAGCATCATCGGTTCGCCAGCGCAGGGATGTACGTACTCGTCGACTGCAACCTCATCTCCCGAGTCACGTCATACACGACCCGCTCCTCGGCCCTCACGAACCACAAGCTAGCATTGCGCAACTTTTCCTCTGTTCGTCAGCCCCATCGCACAGCTTGCTTCCACGACGCGATTGGGCATCACTCGGACGTACGGTAAACATCCATCGCATCATCGTACTCTCGCTCCGCCGGATCCTGATATTGCGAGAAGTAGACCGACGCGGCAAAGACATCATTGTAGTCGTTGTGCCGGATGCGCGACTCGTTCCATACCGGCTCGATCGGCTTCGGGGGCAACTCAACGCCTTTCGCCCTGCCAGTCAATACTGATACCTCGGACTACAGCACTGCATGAAAACGCACTTCATCTTGATCAGGGCGCGCTCCTTCAGCCGCATGCCCACTTCCCACTTGACGATATCTCCGCACGCGGAGCCATTCGCAGCAAGCCTCGCGTCCGCGGGGATGTTTCTACCTGGGGATAGGTCTGGCGCCCTCGTCCATACTCGGATATCACACTGCCAGGTCGGCGTGGTATCGTTCACGCCACTGAGAGGCGAGACGGTCGCCCCATCCAGCACGACCTCGAAGCATCCGCCGTCGAGGGGTTTGACGTTGATAGCTGCCGACGCGATCGCGGCTGACGCGCGAGCAAGAGCAGTGAAGGATAATATGCTCTTGACGAGCATGATGGTGGACAGGTGGTACAACGACAAAAGCCCGGGTGAAGATCAGAGAGGCAAACGGGGAGGGAATGCATCAACTCGTTCGTTCGGTCATCCGTACTCTGTGTCCCCTCCTTCCAGGTACCGGAGGCTTGAGTCGGAAGCAGCTAGCATGAGGCCGTATCAGGTCAGGAACCCGGGACGCAGTGCTGAGGCCGCACGAACAGGAACGGCCAGGAGTAGAAAGAGAAGAGAAGCTTAACAGAGACGGGGACATGACGTGCGAGGGCGCCAGGTGGTTTTTGTGCGTTCAGGAAACAAGGATGCTTCCTGTGGCGTTTTTAGTGCAAAGACAGAACTGAAGAGCACTGGCAGAATACATTCAAAGCTTCAGATATCAATCGGCGCCTGTACTACAAAGGCATTACCCTTGACTTCCTTGTCCGCCGGGGGCTTCGCATCGCTGCCCCGGCTGCCCAACACCTCTTTTTCCTTTGCCACTTTGCCCTGCCACATTGACGACGCAAGCTTGTCCCCTCCCCCACCGTTGAGCTCATAACACATCGATGAGGCGTCTGGCCGGTCGCACCATCCCCTCTGCCTGCCCCTGGCGCCTGAACCCCATCGAGACCTCTTGCGTTCCTCTTCCGTCTCGTCTCGTACCGCTTGGTCGAGCAGTGGGAAGCTGACCTTGTCGCCCACGCTGGCTGACAGCACAGGGCTCAATGCCGTCTCCTCCAGATAATGGACGAGGTCGACTCTCGCTTCATCGATCTCCGCCCCGTCCGACTCTGTTGCACCTGTCAGCGCAGATGAGAGCACCGCGTCGAGGGGAACCAGGCGCGTGTGAGGAATCATGATCCCGCGCGAGGAGAGACTGCTGCGCTTCGATTTTCGCGTGGGCAAGGCGTACCTGTCCCACTCCTTGTCGAGCTCCGACCATCCCTGGCTGGTCTCCGCGGGTCCAGAGGAACCAGCGGTGGTGTCGATGTTCCGTGGATCGCAGGCAAAGTACGTGTAAAGGGTAAAGACGAGGGAAGACCGGAAGCTCTCGAACGTCTTCTGGAATGACGGCAGATCGCGCTCAGGCCTGCCCGTCAGCCTCCTCTTCACGCTAGGTATCAAGACTCTGGTCTTGCACATGTGTGACTCACAAAGCCACTTCGAGACCGAAAGTGTACTCCTCTTTTGGCTCTTTGTCGTCCTCCAACAAGTCATACCTGCCTTCCTGGTGGCCAAGGGGTGGGCCCGATATCCCAAAGTAACCATAACTACACGCGGAGTACGCGCCGTCTGTACTCCTTTCTTTCTCCTTCTTCTCGACTTCCAGCTGTTTGATGGATGGTGCCATGCGCACCTTCGGTTCCGGCCCGCCACGCATATACCGTACTTCGCGCGGGCCCATATCGCTTTTGAGCTCGTTGTACTCGCTCTCGTTCGCGACGAACCGGTATGCCCAAGTGATGTTAGTCTCTGTGGAGTGCGCAACGTCGATCCAAGCGGGATACTCGCTGCCGTTTCCCGTTCGAGTCAGAGTGAGATTCAAGGTGATGTTCTGACCCAGGATCGGTTGCGTGACGTTTGAGTCAACGCGGAGGGTGAAGTTGGCGGCGTTGTACTCGTCCTCGCCCTTAGCGATGCTCAAATGCAGCGCTTCTTTGGGGACCCATGGACTCACACAAGAAGGAGCGGAATGGATGTAGCCATACCTGAACTCTTTGTCTCGGGACACGGTGACATTGTGGTTTGTTGGCGGAAAATCGATAGTTTGAGGCCAGTCGATGTCGGGGATAGGGCCGCTCCTCGAGTCCGAGGAACGCTTCAAAGCTGTATTGGCCGGTATGATCGCAATCTCGCCCGAGGGAAAGTCGAGGACCGTACCGTTCGTTAAGGTCAATAGGTGATAGAACTCAGATAATGTCTCTGTGACCAGCATCTTTGGGTCAGCCAGCCGCGTGGAGAACGCCAACGAGCTCAATGGCGCCGTGACTTGCTCACCTGGTCGCCTCGGCCTCCATAGTATCCTGAGTACCTCTCAATGGGCGGGAACTGCTGTATCAGTCCACGTCGTGAGTGTAACAGCTATTTGACACACGTTGGTCGGCGGCATGTGAATCGCGAAGGACTGGACGATGTCGATCTGCTCTGGGTCTGTACGTCAGTCCACGGAATGTCTATCCGGGTTCGTTCTTGCATACCGGCATTGCCGAGTTCCATTTGGCGGGTGAGGTCATAGACGATTCGCTCTTGACCGCTGAGGAGCCATAAGCTGCTGTTCCGGAGTTTCTCCTCTGCCGTCAGCGCCGAGCCCACCTTGACATGGTCCTCGCAGCGGGCCTCATCACTGACGATATTCCTCCATCGCTTCGGCGTATTCCAACTCTGCTGGATCCTGGTGCGGCCGCCAATACATGTTGGTCTGCATAGGATCATTGTAGTCGTTCCGTCGGCTGGAGTGGAAAGACTCGTTCCATGTCGGCCTTATGGGCTCTTTGGGGAACTCGACCCCTTTCGCCCTACGATTCAGCGTCAACCCACATGACGCGTCCGTCTGCCCTCACCTTATCTTGATCAGCGCCCGCTCCTTGAGTCGCATGCCGACTTCCCACTTGACGATGTCTCCGCATGCGGATCCATTCGCAGCGAGCCTCGCATCGGCAGGCAGGACCTTTCCTGGCGACAGGTCGGGTGCTCTGGTCCATGCTCGCACGTCGCATAGCCAGAAGGGAGTCGTTTCGTTGGCGTCCGCGCCACCCAGCTCGGTGACATGAACGCCGTCCAGCAGGACATTGTACGTTCCGTCGCCCGCTGGCTCAAAGTCAATCATGGCCATCACGCCCGCGATGGCGGACAGCCCAGCGAGAGCTTTGACGAGCATACTGGCGACCTGATGATGAATGCCAACAGAACGTCAAGTCCACAGGGATGACGAGGATGAAGAGCGAACAGGGAGTTGGTCAATGCAGCGGGGAGGACGAAGCGGGCAAAGAGCGAACCCCCGAGTCCCCATGTGCTGGAAGGCTTGACTGAACTCCAGGAAGCGGTGTACGGCCAGGAACGGTCTGTGGGCGGACAGGAACGGCAGGTCCGGGACGGGCACGACGAGAAGCATAAACAGCGCCGTCAAAGGTGACGTGCGAGGCCGACGGCTTGGTGCCATGAGCTCAGGGGAGAACGGTTTGGTGGCGTTTTTAGCATGATCAGTGGGTGCGCTTTGATTCAGCCGCAAGCTGTCTGATGGCGAACGAGCGCATTGCATACAATAAGAGGGTGCGATTGGGGTTGGGGTGCAGGTGAATCGTCACCTATGTACAGAATGGGGTGTGCGTTAGGAACAATCGTGGCCCGCTAGCGCACCAAGGCTGAGGGTCTTCTGCTAAGACGGGAATTTTGATGCCGCGGATAGGAGGAATAGGAGGGTGAGTATTTCTGGTATTTCTGGCGCTGGCGCAACAAGCGCGCCACCGAGCGCACCATGGCGCATGCAGGCGCGTGTGTTTGTGCTTGTATAAGACATTGATGCGAGTGATCTGCATGACGCGCGACGCGTTCATCGCTGTTCTCCAAGCAGCATGCAAGGCATACAAGGCTGAGCAGATTGAGTGATGAGAGCAAGAGTTACTGGTTGCGACCGCATTGAGCGGGAGCAAATCCTGGGGACCGTCCATCCGACGCCTGTGTTTACCCTGAATCCCCGTTCTCCCGTCAGACTGGGCTCATTATCCTCTGCACTTGGCACTTCTCTTCTCATTCTACTCTTTACACATCCTTGTCCATAGCCAGATCGACGCGGTGCAGGTCATCGCAGCCGTCCTCTCATCCACGTCTCATCCGGAACACTGCGATACTTCTTCCCGATCAAGCATAAAGTCTGCCCGACATGTTTAACCTGAAGAAAAAGCTCAACGCGATCATGCCCGGCGAGGTCCGTCTTCTCTCGCGCTATTCTAATCTGAACCGGCAGCTGATGCCGCAGGGCACTCGAGGCGCGTTGCAGAATGTCTTGACGGTCGATTGGTCCGGCCACAAGACGGTCTTGGTGGAAGTGCCGGGATCGGGAGCGCACCGGAGCAACGAGGTGGAGATGAACGGGATGGGGGAGGGAGACTATGGCCGATTGATCGACGATGACGAGGTGAGTATTACATTTGTGGCTTGCACGATCTCATCCTCGCATGATTGGCCGCGTTCGTCTGGATGTCTTCTGATTGCCAGGACGAAGTATCGTTTCAGCGAAACAGGGGATACTTTAACGAACCAAGACACCGCGGTCAATTCGTCGACGAGACCCCGCCCCCTCTTCCGAGCAAAGCTGTCTCGTCATCGTCTTCCTACTCGTCCAGCCAAAAGTACGCGACGCACAATGGGCGGCCCAAGTCCAAGAACCCGTTCAAGCTGGCCGACGAGGAGCGATCGTCCGACTTCGAGCCGCGTCACCTGTCCAAGCCTCATCACCAATCGTACGACGGTGACGCGGCTCGACACAGGGACCTGCTTTCGTTCGACGAGGACACTCCCAGGGGCTGGAGCACGTTCTCGGAGCCGGCACGGGGAAACCAAGCCGCGGTGGATCCTTGGGCAGGACGCGGTTGGGGTACAGGCAACGGGCAGGGCCAGACGAGCCCTACCAGTTCGACTGGGACGGAGACATCGACGATGCCGTCCCTCGAGGATCCCTTCCGCAACTAGGGCCTATCGAATCACGAGCTCTTATGATCGCGAGCAGGTCACTCTCGAGTCCCTGCTTCGACTTTGTTTCTCTTCACTGTAATCCCTTTGTCACACCTAGGCGCGTTCGTCAACGGACTATCATCGGCGCTGGGTCGCCATATGCGGGGAGTGTATACTTCACGCCCGTTGTATTCCTAAACATAGAATCAATCGCTTGTGCTAGATTGCGATGCGACATCTTGTCTGTTGCAATGCGTCTTCCGCATTCACAACCGAAGTGACAACTTCCCGATCTATGTATACATTTCTCATTTCTCAAGTCGCCGGCTCTGATCGTCATGGCCGCCTGCCGAGCAGGTTCACCCCCCGAGTTGGGGCGTGCGGGTCATATATGGCGGTGTTGAGGATGACAAGCCCGCATCCCGATCGACAAGGCTGTGTAGGAGACGAATCTACACGCCATCATGAGCGGGAGCAGGCCAGACCTTGAGGACAGCATCAACGTCACTGGGCGATTTACCGCCAAGAATCTTCATCGGCTGGTTATGTCGTGCGAATAGGGAAAGGCTGGAAGGACTACGGGGAGATTGGAAGATGGACGGTCCCCCTGGAAGAGTTAAAGAGGGTTGTATGTCGGCGTTGAGGCAGTGGCGAATGGCTGAGTGGCCAGAAATCTGTTATGTTATGCCTTCGCGGTCACACGACAACAACGCGTCGGGGTAACAACGAGCGGTCCTTGGAGCTCACTATGGTTCCTACTCTTGTCGGTCGAGTCTACGACGCATGTGGCCCGCGTTCCCTTGAGCCGCCAAGCGAAAGCGATGGCCCATCCAATTGTCTTCCCATAGTCAGGATGATCACGTGAAACCACTCAAACGTCCTCTTCCTGTGCAAGGTTGACCCGCGTTCCATTTACACACACATAGCCCAGCGCTACCGTCAGATCTTCCACAGGCTAACATTGGGGAGTCTTTCTAGTGTCGTATGCTCACCGGGTCAACGTCGGCGATGCATTGCGTGCCGTGCCTCGATAGGACGATGTCAAGATCCACGACTGCACCACAGTCGCTGGTATTTTTGAGAGGCTCCATATGACGCTCACCACGTATGCGCAGGAGTTACCCATCACCCGAAGTGGTTCGGCGTAGATCAGGGCCGAGGATGTTAAGGCATACTTCTGTTCATTTGACTATGGATACAGTGTATATTAGTGCGGGCGGTCGTTGCAATGTGTAGAGATGCTAGTACGTCGGGCCATGAACCACCTTCCACCGGAGTCAGAATGAGCCCAGGCCTCACACCCCTGCTCCCTTATTCCGACCAATCGTTGTTCCAGTGGATCGTGAGCAGCGTACGCCTAGAAGATATCATCCTCGTCGCTTGACCTTTGATGGCCCGTCCTCCGAATCCTGGCGAGGGCTTTAGCTTTTTCCTTTGCAAACTCCTTCTCGAGGTGCGATTTCAGCTTCGGCATGTTCGAGAACGGCTCGTCGCATTTGAAGCACGTGAGTGTCGACTCGAGCAGAGGCTCCAGACCGCTCAGGGCCTGCGATCAGTCCTCCGGATCGATTCCGGGCCAACGGGGACTTACGCCGACGCGCTCACGCAGGACCTCTGGGTCCGACTCGAGCCAGCGCTGCACTTCCATCGCGTCGAGGAAGAAGCCCAGGTCGGGTCTGAACGAGTTGTGATGTTTCTTCGTTTTGAGAGAGGGCGAGATTCGGTCCTCGGAGATGACGTGCAGGTGAACGTGCCTTGGAATCAGCCACACTTCGGTGGTCCATCCATCGCCTGGCGATGCTCGCGGATGCGATGTCGGTGGCCACATCACACGCACTTCATGGACGGCACAGCGTGGAAGCCGACGTCAATCTTCCACTCAAACCCCTCCGTTTTGACCATCTCATCCCTGATCATCTCCTCGACCTCCCTCGCCGACTCGATCATGGCGCGGACGACTTCATTTCGGATGTCTCCGCTCGGTTTGAGCAGCAGACTCTTTAGGTCATCGAGGTGTTCGAGCTTGACCGTCGAGTCTCTCGACTCAGGGTCAGACTGTGGCGGAAAGGGGTACCGCGGAAGGACGAGGAAGTGGTACTTTGCCTTTGGGTATGCGTCGAACACGACGAGCGTCTGGGCATTCGCGAACAGCAGCACTGATGCGGGCAGAGACGACGCCGGGTCGGAGAGGGTCGCGTATGTGCGTAAGGCGGTGAGAGAGTTTCGGGACATGTAGGGCGGGCGGGACAGTTCAGAGCGGAGGGAAGAGTCCTGGCGGGGCAGCGCCGAGAAGACCGTGGTTGACGTCGGGGTCGACGGGATTTCGCTGGGAGTGGAAGCGTTGCCGGTCCCCGTCTGTTGTGTCGTGCCCTGCGGGTCGAGAGCAGTCAAAGGGATGGGACGATCACGCGTTGGGCGGGGTGGAGTTGATGAAGAGGAGACGCAACCGCCCATCGTGGGATTCGATCAACCATCCGACGAGGATCCGACGAGGTTGCGGGAAGTTGACCGAAGGTGGACGAGCGGTAGCGACACAGGGGGGGAATAATGGTTCAGAGCATACACGGGGAGTCGAGGTGGGCGGGGGAGGTGTAAAGGGGGGGAGCCAGTGTCAGCGACGAATCAACACCTCGACGTGTCCTCTCCACGACCGCTCGCGAAATTTCGTCCGACCAAGGACAGTAGTTCGTGCCGGTGCCGAGTAATGTCCTGTTGTCCTTGCAGGGTCAGGAGACTGCGCGATGGCGCAACGAACGGCTTCAAAGGCCGGCTGCCACCAGGTTGAGAGAGAAAACAGCCGTCTGCAGGGCTGCGGGACGGGACGTGACAGGGGGCGTTCGGGGATGTGAGGAGACCGCGTGAAGGGGTTGCGCGGTCGCGCGATCACGGGGACAAGGTGTGGCTTGGGGACAGCGCGTGCAGGACGTCGCTGCCTTTGACATCAACACGATGCCCTGCATCTCGGCCGGGTGGAGCGGGGGCGTCGACCCATCTCCCGACAATCTTCTGTGGTTGCGCGTAAGACCGTCGTCGTGCCCGGGCCGAAGGATGCCCTGCAGCAGGGTCGCGATGGTCCATGCGTGGTCGGGACCGCCGTTCGCGGCCAGAAGACCCCATGTTGTCCACGCTTGGCGCAGGGTTCAACCCCGCCGATAACAAGTGGAGCGAGGGACAGGTACACGGCGCAGCGTGTCCCACAGGGGCTGTATTAGACTTACTCGATACAGCAAGGTCAAGATCACGGCAGGGGTATGTCACCTTCGCCAAACTCTGCTGACGATAGCCGCCGTGCTAATTAGGACGATGTGTCCAGGCTTGTTTCCGGCGAGGCCCAGGGGAAGGGGGGCGGGCGTGTGTATCCAGGGCGGGGGTGGGAAGGGCGAAAGGGTTGACCGAGATCAAAGATCAGCTCCACAAAGGTGAAATAGGTGAAATCCTAGCCGCGACGCATGCGGGCCCGAACATCCAAAACAACCCAGGCACAGGTGGCAAGGGATGACGTACCTCCTTCCCTTACTCAACACACCCCTTGATTCTCGGCATCGATCGTTTGCGATCGAAGCGGTCGGGTTCTTCGGAACACTGGCGACCTCGGAGCGGAGATCAACTCAGTTGCCTGGTCGGCTGCTCAATACATTGCCAAGATGTTTCATTGAGGGATCGTACAACCGAGACCTGTCTACACGCTGATGCCACCCCGACTGACTACGCATTCTAACGATACTCCATACCCTGAGCGAGCAACTCGACTCACTTGCTTTCCCTAGATACGCACAATCTAGATCCTGGGCAGCTCGTGCCCGTTTACACCTCCTTCCAGCCCTTGGCTCGGTCGCTGCCGGTACTGATGCGGGTGCCGTCCGGATGCTGAACAGATGAGCTCTCCGCCTCCTCCCGATGTTCCGTCGACGGCTTGTCCTCGTCCACCTCAGGACCGAGCACGAACTGAGGTCGTTCCGGTTCCCGACGGCGTTCATTGTCGTTGTTGTCATCATCCTCATCGTCGTCGTCGTCTGCGCCTTCGGGTCGGAGTCGATCAAGCATCCGCTCGGCGCCGTCCGGAAGGGTAGGCGCCAGACTCGGTACACGCCGAAGCGAATGTGTTGTATGCACAGAGCGGACTGATGGCGCACGAGACGGCATTCGCGAAGCACCGGGCGTTCGCAGCGGCTTGGCCGAAGTTGGCAGAGCGAGTCGAAGCAACGATGTGTATGCTGCGAGTCAGCGCCCAAGTCCATCACAATTGTCACATGCCGGACGTACGCTGTCGACAAACGGGGCAGTACCATCCCTTTGCCTTCTTCTTCCTCCGCTCTCGCCCCGTGGTGGTGGTACCACCAGCCACGGGCGGATTCGTTGTGCCGGCAGCGGTCGTCGTTGCGGGGGTCGCGCCGGTACCGCCAGCCGCGGCAGCATCGCCCTCTGCGTTCGCGCCATCCTCTCGGCGAGCAACCTTGCCGCCCGCGCCGAATTCAACCATGCCCACCGCGCATTCTCGACAGACCACCAAATGTCGGCAAGGCAGGAGAACAACATCTCGCGGAGACGTCAAGCACACAATGCACTCATTCGGAGTCGAGGCATATGGGTCATCTCCACCAGTTGGCGGGTATGAAGAGGACTGGGTCTGCGTCGAAGACGAAAGACCATAGATCTCCTTGAGCAGGAACGTGTGAGCGCCGATCTGGAGTCAATCTCAGTCCCCGGATTCTTCCAAAATGCCTCACCTCGGCCTCCCTGCGCACAACCTTGACGACCCAGACGCGTTTACCGCCCTGGCCAGGCGGGCCCGTTGACCCCGCATCGGGCACCCACATGCCCGTGACGAGAATATGAGTGAGCTGAGCGTTTCGTCGCTTGAGTGCTTGGCCTGCCTGTGAGCCGGATTCTCGAAGAAGAGTGTTCCACAACGCACCCTCCGGGCCGACAGCTTCAATGCGGATAAGCAACCTCATACCCATCTCCGGCTCCTTGGTCTTGTGCTCCTCCTCCTTGTTCTCCTCCGTCTGTCGGTTCTGCAGCTCGATCTGACCCGCCTCGAGATCCGTCTCCCGGTTGCCTCGTCGCGGGAAAAGGCCGAATCGCCTCGGTCGTCGCTCCTGAGACGGCTCATTAGGGGGCTGCGACACCTCTGGGACCGTCGGCAGATCAGGCTGAGCGACATGCAGCTGAGCCATCGAGTTGTCCAGACTCGATCGGTTTGTGTCCTCAGACTGGGATCCGCGGGTGGTGTTCCCGATGTTCTTCTCGTCCCGTTCATTGAGCGCAGCATTGGAGTCGTTGCCGTTGGACGGGGCAGGGGCGATAGCTGACGAAAGGTCCAGGGCCGCCTCGGACGGGAGCTGGAAGACCTGGTTGAAACCGCCGCCGTGGACACCAGAGTATACGGTCTTCGGGTCCTCTTCGACGATCGAAGGCGCTTCTTTGCCGTCGATCTCTTCGAGGGGCGGCGGGGGAGACGGATAAACCAACAAGGAAATGTTGACGAGCGGGGTCGTCGCGTCGTAGTTGAATTTGAGGGAATAGAGCGGGGCGGACGGAACCATAGATGCGGGTCTCGACCCTGATGCCGGAGAGATCTCTCCGTCATTGTCCTTCCGACCTTCACTCTGCGCAGCCTCGATTTCGAGCTGCTGCAAGAGCAGCGTAGGTCGCTTGAGGTTTACCAACGCTTGCAACGTGGTTGTAGCATGTATGCCCTGCAAAGTCAGCTGCCGCCGGCCATTTCCCAGAACACCTGGGTTGAGCAGTTACTGACCTCCTCAGATTTAGCCTTCTCCACCCAGCCTTTGACGACATTCACATCGACCTTGGCCCCCTCGTCGGGTTTCGTCCATCCGGGCTCATCATCCTCCCCTACGTCCGGCCCAAAGATCGTCTCCCTCCTGCGCACATTCTTGCTCTCCTCGCTCTCGCCATTGTTCGTCGCCGTGTTCTGCCTCTGCGCATCGACGACAAGCGTCTGCTGCACCGGCACGACGTTCGCGACCCGCCCAGAGGGAATCAGCGAGGGTGCGCGGAGACGGGCCGATCGGAACGGTCCGCCGCTGGAGGGTCAGCCGGTGTTCAGGCTCTAAGCTCGAAGCGAGGGGTAGGCATCCAACGCACTATGAATTGGTGTACCAATTCGTGTTGTTGCTGACCTGCGACATGGTCGATCAAGTCACTGGCGCACGAAGGGGAGTGATGCGCAGTGAAGATGACCAGGAGGAAAGACGATGGCGGGTGCACGATCCCGCCGATGGGAATCCGGTGAATGGGCGGCGAACGCTGAGTGTGATCGATAAGAGATGGCAGATCGGTGTCTTGGCTGAACCGTTTCACGGCGCGACGATTATGATGATGGCGAGCTTGGGATCCGCAATGAAAGGGTGTCCGTCGAGGAGCGAAGCGAGGGCTTTTCGAATCGGATAAGAGGGTAAGAAGAGAACGAGCGAGGCCGGGGAATGCAAGTCGAAGCTGGGCTAGTGTAATGTCGCACGAGGGCCCGAGTTGACCGTTCTCCTCGTCCACCCTTCGGTCCGGGCCCACGCCCAAAGCACAGCAGGCCACGGAATCGCGCGGGCGTAAAATTACTGCTTCTGGTAATTTATACGGATGGAGTCCCGCGGGCACCGCCCTGCATCTACGCATGCCCGAATGTGGCACCTCGTGACTGGTAAGCGATCCTTTATGGTCAGGCAGGGTCGTTCATATGCATGGTATGTATTTATGTCCCTGCGCACAGAAGCAATCTCACGATGCAAGTCACAGACGCCTCGAGAGGACACGCATCGACTATGGCGTCCATATCTATCGTCAGCGGAATCCTTTCTCTTCACACGACGAGCTCACCTTGACCGTTTGGTCTACACTGCCCGTTGCAATCACATTGATCCTTCTTGGCTCAGCCTCCTTCCCGTCTGCTCCAGGTGCTCCACCGCCAATGACCGCCCGACCCCACGCCATACACGTCACAAAGTGCCCATGCGCTTCTATCGTCTTCACACCCCGGCCTTGGGCCAGATCCCAGACACGTATCGTCTTGTCGTCCGCGACGGAGAGGAGGTACTTTCCTGACGGGTGGAAGACGAGCGCTCGTATCCAGTTGTCGTGGCCAGCCTATCATCAGTCATGTGCAGTCATGAACGGAGCTGCTGCTCACAAATGTCCGCAGACATTGGCCACTGGATGTCTCCCATATCCGGATCGTCTTGTCTCTTGATCCAGTAGCAATATACGCGCCGGTCGTCTTCGTCCTGGCTTCCGGCGTTTTCTGTCGTGAGCTTGAGCCTGGGAGAGCGAGGGGGCTGGCTGGGAGAGAGCTTACTGGGAGTCCAGCCAGCTCCTGGATCGCCGGATACGCAAGTACGGGAGCGAATACAGCGCATTCCACGACGTGCTCATGCCCTCGCAGCTCCATTTTCGTCTCGCCATTCGTGAAGTCCCAAACTCGGGCGGTCTACGTGTCAGCTCCAAATCTTGTCGCTTTGCTTCTGACGCCAATGACACACCTGATCCATACTACACGACACCAACAACGCGCCATCATCGCTCGGCACGACCTCCCTCACCCACTCCGCATGTCCCGTAAACGTCTTCACACAATACCCGCTCGCAACCTCCCAAACCCGTATCGTCTTATCCCGACTCGCGCTCACCAGACGCTCCCCATCCGGCGTGAAGCGTACGGTCGACACAGAGTGATCGTGCCCGTGCAGCGTTTTCGTATTGTTGTACTCGTTCGCCGGGTCCCAGAGCTTGATCGTGAGGTCTGACGAGCACGTCGCTGTTGTCAACCTCACTCTGCCGCTCTTCGACACACAACACACCCATCATGGTCCCTTTTGCGTCAAAGTCAACGTCCATGACGGCCTTGGTATGTCCCTTGACCGTCCGCTCAAACTCGCCTCCCTCCCAGTCCCATATCTTCACGCTGGCGTCTTCGCTCGCGCTGGCCAGGACGGTCCATGTTGGGTGGAACGCTACGCGGGTGATGGGTGATCGATGTGATTTAAGGGTATGACGGGCCGGTGCCCGAGGCAGGAAGGGGGCGTTGGTAGAGGAGGATGATGAGGCGGCTCGTGTGGGCGATGATAACTCAGCCATGAGTGCTGCGTTCCGTGACTCCAGGTCCATGATCTGGGGTTAGCCCTACGCTTCTTTGCAACACATCTGCCCAGGCACGATGGTCTTTTGTGATCATCGCTGCGCGACGCACCTTCTTCTGCAGCCGGATCACGCTCGTCCACTTCTTTTCCAGCAGCCCGACCCACTTCGCCTTTGGGTCGTCGACCTCAAAGTCGTCTATGAGCGTTTCTGTCCGAAGCGCCTCGTATGTGGAGTGCATGCCCGCGCTGTGGAGGTAATGCAGCATTGCTCGGTGTCTGCTTGAGGTGACGAGGCCAGAGGAGGGAAAGTAGATGAGCGAGCGACCGAGCGGGCGACATTGATGTGATACATTGTACGGTGATCAGCAACGTGGTAAAATACGGATCAACACACGCACAGCTCATCTTTCTGACGCTCGGAGAGCAGGCTCGACATCTTTCGTTGGGCCTCAGGAGATATCGGCAAGCGGCGCAGGTGACGGGACGACCCTGGTACAATATCGACGGAGGATTGGAGTTATGCGTGAACGACGTCGGGCACAAGTCCACCGCTTTGCGAGACACGTCTCTTCGTCAGGAGAGCTCGTATCCAGCGCGCGGATGATCTTGAGAGTATAAAAGGTAAGCGTGTATGAGAGACGAAGGATGCAATGAGGTGGTCGCAAGTAATGAGCAAGATCAAAACGCGAAACATGGGCCCGGCGCGTTGACTTACGGCTCGAGCTAACGTCAACCACCGGGCGGCGCGCTTGACTTCCTCCATTCATACCGTCATCTTCCAGCCCAGCCGCCGTGCACGCCATGCCAGTCGCGACACAGAACGCTCGCGCAGGACCTTCAAGGGCACGTCGGGGATCCCTCGAGGATGACGGCGAGGAACGATTGGTCAAGCCTACAGTGCAAGAAGATGGATGGACCATCGAGACGTTCAAGGACAGGCCGGTCATAAAGAGCCCTACCACGCTGGCGGCGGTGCGTTTCACCTCTTCGCAAAGATCGATGCGCTAACGACAAGATCGGGAATCTGATACAGAAGCTCAAGGACACGAAGAGCAGGATCAAAGACGGGATGGCCATGGCACAGGAGGCTGCATGTCACATGGAAGAGGCGAGCCCCGATGACCAGGTGGGCAGGACCGAAGGACGAAGCAGCTGCCGCCGCCGCCGCTGATCCTAGATGGTGGGACAGTTCGAGACGGTGTTCCAGAGTGGTATCGACAAGCTACAGCTCGTGACAATCAAGATCGAGGTGCTCGAGCACCTCAACCTGGTTCTCAGGCAGAACCAGCCGCTGGTACGTTGCGTCCCGAAGCTCACGTCAGTGACAATGAATCTGACCTCGCAGGACGATCCCATGGGGAAGTACTCGACCGAGGTGAAGAAGCGAGAAGAGGCATATATGGGTCAGACACCCCGCATGAAGTGTGAGTGCAACGTTCTGTCGACCGCGCGTGCTCGCCACCGGACTGACGACGTAGACAAGGACGACGAGAACTACCAGGCGTTCCGAGCGGCTGTGTGGGTGCGTAGCATCTGCAAGACGCGGGAAGCACTCGCTCACGATCAGGAGGTGAACCACCAAGGGGAGGCGTGCCCACCCATGTCGGCCTGGCTGCCCCGCGAGGACGGCGACGTGACAGACGACGACGATGATATCGAGATGGGCGGCCAGACGCAGACGTACCGATGCCCCATCACGATGCGGCCATTTGTGGATGCTGTCACCTCGTGCGTATCTCTCCAGTCCCTCGAACGACGGCGGCACTAACGAGACCAGAATGGACTGCAAGCACTCATATTCGAAGGCGGCGGTCATGGACATCGTGCAGCAGTCGACCCAGCAGCCAGGCAAAAGGCGTCCAGTCAAGTGCCCTCTGCCTGGCTGTACCGCGATCATCACGAAAGAGAAGCTCAGGGTGCGTGTGGCTTTGGTACACATGCTCGAATCTCAAGCTGAAATCAGGACGACAAGGAGCTTCAGAGACGGACAGACGAGGCGGAACGCAGGCGACGACGGCGCGAAGCCGAGGCGGAAGAGGACGAGGACGACGATGTGCTCTCGTAGGTGTCCGCAGTTTGGACACATTCTAGGCTGTCTGTGTCCCACATCTCCGGGTCAAGTCAGATGTAGTATACGACGTTGTATAGCTCGTGGTTGTTGACACCACCCCGCATGTATGTTCACTACATCCATATTATACTTGCGCATACAAATTAGTCAGGTGTATGAAAACTCGCCATCACATGTCCATCTACCGGTCCCTCCGGTCGCGAGACCGACTGGTCACATCGCGGTGTCTCCGTTGTCTCGCGTCGATGTCGCTGGTGATGTCCGCCCAGGCGCATTCGCCGTCGCTGGCGGTGCTAACCCTAGTGGATGTATAGCCGATCTCCAGGGCGGGCAGGTACTCCGAATCGAGCTCGAGGCTATGCTGCACGGGGTAGTCGTCCAGGTGTGGCGGTTTCGAATACGACAGAGAAGTGCTTGACGAGGAGGCGGATACGGGCAGAACGGCATGCGGCGAGGGCATGGCGATGAGGATGGAGAGGTCCAGATTGCGACACGGGGGTCCCGGTGTCGTCGGACCCGATAACGATGTGGGTGACTCAGGGGGCAATGATGGGGTGTAATCCGGTACGGTCACCGATAAAGGCTATCCTCAGCCGACACTCTCGTGATTCATAACGCCAGAGGCTCACCTTCCATTCGTCGCCGTAAGACCCGTCGACCCCGACCTCGCCTGTCTCCTTCTCGTCCTCATCCGGCTTGGCCCGCTTGACTTCCCCGCTCAGGTCCGTATCGTCCTCGTACTCCTCTTGCCCCCGATTGCCCAGCCCCACATCCCAGATAACGGGCGCTTTGCCAACTCCTCCGCCCTTCTTTTTTCCCCCTCGCCGGCTTTGTCGGTCCCTGACCTGTATCAACCGCCCGTCGCCCAGCTCCACCCACGCATACCGCTCGTCCCGAGCATTCCGGGCTCGATCCACCTGCGCCAGGAACTGCAAGCGTCGGCGCCGGCGCCATACGATCGAGAACAGCGCGATGACCAAGATGGCGCCTGCGACGAGCGCGATAATGACGGACTGGTATGTCGCCGTCTGGCTCAAGGTGTGGTTGCCCTTGTCCGCCTGGGTGCCCGACATGATTACGGACCAGGCTCAAGCCCTCGGTTCGTTCTGTATGGGCGGAGGGTCTGGACGGATGTGCCCCGTGAAGATTCGAGGTGGATGCGCCGGCTGAGGGGGCTTGAGGGACGGGGTGCTGGGATGTCGCTACCTAGTCCATCTGATCAAGTCGATCTTGCGCGGTTTGCCGATGAGTAAGTCCGATCGTCGAAAAGATGTCTACCGTGCTGTGCTGTTCAGTCCAATGTCGATCCAGAATCCGAATATTACAGAAAGCTGCGGGAGACGATGGGCGGGCGATGTCGGAGCTTCACACGGTCATGGTCAGAACGCAAACCATCTTTCATGACCTGACCTCGCAGTCACCGGACCTGCCAGGGTCGGGCACACGATCAAGGTTTCCGAGCGATCGCCCACATTTTGGGTGGCGAATATCCCACCCGCCGGCGCGGCAGTAGTAGTTCCTGTTGTTGTCTCTAAGAACGCCTCCCGCCGCTTCCCGCTTTACGACCGCCTGGCACAAAGATTCCAGACTCGAAACGGCGGTGATCGCCTACACAAGGAACCTGCCCTTAGATCCCGCAATCCCGTCACAAGGGTCCCATTCATGCTCGGCAAGGTGATGATAGAGTAGAGTCGCTTCATTACGTAATGTGGATGACTTGTACTCGCGGAGCACCCGGTCGACGCGTTCGGCGTATACGAACACACTGAATGACGATTGACCAACTATTGCCATCAATGTCGTCCCTTGTAGGCAAAGTGCTGGTTGCAGTGTCATGCCTGGCGCTGCTGCACGGTGAGTGAGAGCGGGATGCCATCCTGGAGGGGCCAAGGCTGACCTTGCAGCGGCTTTTTCGACGTATGAGCGTGAGCATCCACATCTCGCACCTCTTTCCCACCTCTCATCGCCCCGTCCGTCCTAATCACCCTTTGATTTGGGCGTTTCGCATCGCTCGGGAGGGCATCTTTCCTGTCGCATCTTCGGCTGCTGGATTCACGGCTTGAGGCGGACGAAGACGAACAGACTCGGCGCCCGACTTGTGTATCACCTGCGGAACGATCACTCATGTTACAGACCTTTCCACCGTAAAGGCTCTCTCAGGCGGCCGAGCGGCGTCTGCGACGTCATTACCCGTCTCCGTGAGTCCTCCCGGTCTGCGGCGGAGGTTGACTGACAATGCAGATAGTTGTGGAGGCGCTGGTCGCACTGGTCCTGTTCTTGCCAGGGACGGCGCTTGCGAGCTCCACCTTGCAGGATGTGACCTACCGAGGAGAGATGGACAAGTGGTTGGTCGGCAGTCCTGCTCCACGAGTCACTACTGATAAACAGGTCGATTGACGAGGTGGATGCGAGGATGGGCTTCATGAGGTTATCGGCTCGAGGGCGAGCGCTGTTCGGGGACGAGGCGTCGAGCTGAGGTCGGTTCAATGGCGATGCATGGTACTGGACATTGCTGCACGGGATGGGCCGGTGAAGACCGAGTAGGATGGTCGTCACACGTACGTGCCTCCCATGACGTGCATGACAACCTGACCCCGCTTCGCCCTCCCGCCGACCGCCGTTCACCCCTCGCGTCCTTTCGCCTTTAAGGCTACTTTGTTTATGTCCACGTCTTCCCGTCGGCGACAACGAGTGGTGAATGGCGCCAGACATGGCGTCCATGATCGATGAACAGGATTCACCTTGACACGTGCACTTTCGAATGACGGATCCCTCGCCGCATACTTACCGGATGGCCTGCGTCACTGCGCAGAAGTCGAAATGAAGAGGGGACGCAAGACACCGCGCGCAGCACCGGACGTCCCTCTGCCACACTCTGATCAGGGAGGCAACGTGGACTCGCTCTCCGCGTTATATATCTGCAGTCGGTTGGCGCGGTCACCGTCATTGTCTTCCACCTGCCCCCTGCTCAGAACAGCGTTCTGGCCATTATGTCAATGGCGGGTCATGGGGAGGGACTGGCGTTGCTCTAGTTGTCGCTCGGCCCGACCAATGTCGCTTTCTCGCCATCGATGATCAGGTGCACGGTGCAACAGGCGTTGCAGTAGCACGATCGAACCTTTATGGGCCTTCACGCAAGAAATAAGGCAATCTTTAAAGTTGGAAGGCAACCAGGACGGGGTGGCGAATTCGTAGTGCGATCAGAGAGCAGCCGTCCTCATGTCCTTTCAGTACTGTATCCTCCGTGCAGATCGCCCATCTTGGGCGCCTTCGTTTTCGCCATCGTCGGTCCCGAAGGTGGAGCAAAGGCGGACGGTGGAGCTGCCCGGGAGAGGTGGAGTGCATGGCACCGGTGAGAAGGCGAATCTCGCACACTCACGTTTTTCCTGCCTTTATCATAGACCTCCTCACTCCACCCCGATAGATGAGCCGCCTCAAGTGCACAAAGGTCTTGTATGAACGAATATGCTCGGGCTCACCGAGTTGCAACCGTGGGCACACCCACGGCCTTCTGCTGGCTCGCATGCCCGCATGCCCGCCAGCCACCCCATGCCCTCGCCCTCTGATACTTCATCCGTCCTTTGATTGCATGGCCTTCGTTGAGTCGTGCTCCCCCCAACTCAGGAAGAGTTATGGCACCACCTGCATATATCAGCCAGCCCGTACCGCTCGAGCATGGAGCACCTCCACGCATCCTCGCGACCACTACACCAGATTGAGTGGCGAAAGCTGATTCACATCCCTGACCACCGCACAACTCATGTCCACTCGACAATCTCAGTTTGAGCGAGGCTCGTTAAACCAGGATACTCAGGGTTCGTACAGGACGAGCCAGCCTCAGGAGGCAACCGCGGGAGCCGAAAGAACCCACAGGTCTTCGAGAAGGGTCAAACGTTCAAGTGGACATGGAGGATCAGCCCGCGGTGCATCAAGTCGCAACACTCATCCTGAGCTTTTCTCCATTGATGAGTCGGACGCACCGTCGTCCGGCGGAGGGACAAGGTCGACGCGTTCGTCCGCGCACGGTTACGAGGGGACACCCCTGAAGCCAATCGAATTCGGCGAGAATTGGACGGACCTTGCGCCCTGGCAGCCACCTCGAGCGGGCACTCCGTTTCCCCAGTCTCAACACTACGGCACGCTGCCAGGGCAGCCATCTCTTCCTATGACGACGCCGCCGGCTGTCATGGGCCCGCCACAGACTCATTCTTACGGCTACGCACCGCCTTTGGCTCCTACCCCGCAGCAAAGCCCCTACAGCTTGGGCTACGGGGGGCAGCCCACTTGGGTCCCCCCGACCCGCATGCCTCACTACGGTGTCGGGCATCCTGGGATGCAGCATCCAGGCCACAACAGCTTCGCGGGATCTCAACCAGGTGTGGGGTCGGTTTGGCAGCAAAACTCACAGGGGCACATTCCCGGTCAGATGATGCAAGTCTATACCGGCCCAAACCCGTCAACGAACAGCAGCCCAAACGTTTGCGTTTCGACCAACGAGGAGCTGGGTGAGAGGTTCAGTCGCCTTGACAAGACACACTACAACGCAGACGGCACGACGTCCACCATACCTTATTCTGGAGGGTACAAAAGGGGCTTCAATCTTCCGGGTACTCCCGGTCAGTAACACTCATACAGTACGAGCACCATGATGCGTGAGGAAGAGCGATGCAGCCATGATTGGTGGTGGTCGCCTGTGAGGCTCGGTCTCCAGCCTGGCGATTGAGTCCGCCTTCATATACGTTGTCGTCCAGCGAGAGCCGGGACCGTGATTCTCGGCAGACGCTCGAGCAGCTTGTCCTCGCCCGTTTCAGGTCAGATCTCCAAGCCCCGTAGCTCACGACGTCCCCAACGGCATGTAAGTCTTAGTGGAACAACACCCTCTCTGCGCCTTAGCTCCCATTCGTTCCGCTTCGAAAGACCGCCATATCTTTGCTTACCTGCGGATGTGAGAGACAAGCTTGTGCGCGGCCTCAGCTCTAGACCTGCACCACAAGCCTTGGTGATTAGACTGGTCGTTAGGCGATGGAAGCTGCCGGGTCCGCTTGTAATACCTTCCAAGCTGACTGACTTCAGTGGGCACATGGACCACTCGACCGGCGCTCACGGGTATTGTGCTGCGCACGCAATACGCGCTTTCCGCCAAGACTGAGTTTGATTGCAAAACTTTCATGCCTTTTGTGGATGCATAGACGTAGACTCGACTCGCGAGGATGCCGCTATCTCCAACATCGTCGCGAGTCACATATACACAGATCTTCTCCTGAACGACCTTGCCGCCCTGCCTGCTAAGCTCCATGTCTCAATGGTGCACGGCATCTTAGAGGGGCAAGCCATCCGGCCCAACCATCTTGACCTTCTTCTTACTAGGCTTCTTCGCCTCCCCCTCGACCCCCGGCGCAACCTTGCGTTTCGTCCCTCCTCCACCTCCGTTTGTTCCTGCTACTCCACCATTGGCATTCCCGCCCTTCTTCTTCGAGCTCTTCCCATTCTTCCCTGCACCATTGCCATTCGCGCCATTGAGCGCGGAAGCCCCACCCTCCACGCCCGCCGCGAGCCCATCATCCTCCTCGTTCGCCGGCTTCTTCGCAAGCGAGAAGAAATCGTCCTCGTCATCGTCTCCTCCCAGGTTGTCCCCAAAGCTGCTCTTGGGCCTGGTCTGGAGCTGGGGCGCGACGTATCCGTGTGCCTCGGCCTGCTTCCGCTTCGCCACGGACTCGGCGAGCTCCTCATCGTCCATAAACAGCGAGACGATCTCGGACGGCTTCGCCACGTCCGTGAGGGACTTGGTACCCACGACGATATCTTGCACCTGCGAGTCAGACCCCGTTCGAGACCAAGTGATGATATGCGTGCTGCACTCACGTCCTTCTTTGCTCGCGCGAGCTGGAGGATACGTTCCTCGATGGTTCCCCGCGCGATGAGACGGTACACCGTCACTTGCTTGGTCTGGCCCACTCGGTGCGCTCGATCCATCGCCTGCGCATCGTTCGACGGGTTCCAATCGTGGTCGTCTGCTTGTTCAGCTCATGCACAGAATCACAGGTCCAAGCCAGGCTCACAAAAGATGACCGTGTCCGCCGCAGTCAAGTTGATACCCAACCCACCGGCCCGCGTACTCAGGCAGAAAACGAACAGGTCGGGGCTGCTCGTCAGGATTTTATCCGCTTTCTAGGTGCCAAGACTCACTTTGTCTGCCACGACGTGACCATGTCTCTACGCTCGCCAATCGGGCTCGATCCATCCAGTCGGAGGTACTTGTACTGCCGGTAGATGAGGTACTCCTCAATGAGGTCCATCATCTTCGTCATCTGGAAGTAAAGCAGCACGCGATGTCCACCGGCCTTAAGCTTACGCAGCAGCTCGTCCAGCCGCGCAAGCTTGGCGGAATCGACGATAAGGCGCTTGATGGGCGGGACAGCAAGACTCGACATGGGCGCCTGGTACGCCGGCGAAGCACCCAGCAGACCACGTGGCCCGACACCAGGGGCGAGCTCGTCGAGCTGCGCGAGGGCTTTCGGGTCGTCCCGCTGCGACGGCGGCAGGCCGTATACCGCCTGAGTGAGGAGCGGGTCGGTCGAGACGCGTTCGATGGCGTTCTCATAGGATCGATTGGAGATGATAGGCTTGATCTCGGGCGCAACGGTCTTCTCGATGGCGAAGCGAGCTTCCCGTCGGGAAAAGTACGACGTGTTCCACACTTCGGTGGTGATGTCAGTGAGGGCGGGTAACAAGGCGGACGGCCGGATAGCCGGGACTTTGGGTGGCCGGGCGAATGGCCGGACCTGTGCTGCAATGAAAGCACTGTCACTGAGGGTTAGCTACTGATCCGACGCTGCACCGCTTGCTTGGGCTCACCTCTCGTACTCGCCGCGCTCTTGCAGCCTCTGCTCTTCCAGCGAACCACTCAAAAGCGTCACAAGCGGGTTCGACTTTGCACGTCTGGCGAGTTCCGCCGGCGACTGCCCGATGAACTTGAGGAATCCAAACTCGCCTCCCTCTTCGACGCTCTTCTCGATATGTCCCGCCCGCCAGATGTTCATGAGCGAGCCGAGGATGCGCGTGTCACTGCCCGCTCGGCCCTCCTCGCTCGGGACGTTGAGCTTACCGCCGCCCGTCCAGAGCAGCCGAGGCAGCTTGACCTCGATGGCGTTCTGCGCCGAGGCAGGGCAGTATAGGCTCTCTTGCCGCGCGAGGTTGCCGGACTGGGAGAATGAGCCAAACATGAATGGCGAGACGACGTCGGCGCGCTCGAACAGGTCGGGGTGGTTGCAGACCTTTCGGAACTGCATGACGAGGTTCATAAGGTTCTTGGCGCCTGATGTATCGGTGATGTTATTCGCTTGAGCAATCAGGTCCGCGATGGAGACGCGTTGTCGGAGAGCCTTGTAGATGGATCGCTGTCGCTGTGATAGGTCGACCAAGACGTCGATCTCGATCTGAACATGAGCGCTGGTCCAGAACTACATGGGCGGTATAACTCACCTTATCACCCAACTCCTTCTGCACGTGCTTCTTGACTCGACGAAGCATGAACGGCTTGAGGATCATGTGCAGACGCCTGAGCTGTTCCGGCTTGAGCGACCCCGATGCGCCTCCTCCAGCGGCGTTCTCGATGTCCTTCGAGAACCATTCGGAGAACTCTTCGTGCGAATCGAAGAGCGACGGCATGATGAAGTGGAGCAGAGCCCACAGTTCTGCTTGTCAGCTGAGAACTCATCGATCGGGACCGAGCAGCTCACCGTGCATCGAGTTCTGGATGGGAGTACCAGTCAACAACAGTCGATTTCGGCAGTTGAACGAAAGTAGCGACTTCCATCGGAGAGACGAGGCGGATTTGATAGCCTGCGCCTCATCGAGGATCATATACTGCCAGCGCATCGTCGACAGGTAAGAAGCATCAATGACAGCCTGGACGTAAGCTTCCATCGCTAATCAGGGCAGGTTAACTTACGATGTCATACGATGTAACGACAATGTGGAACGGCGTGTCCTCGTTGTACGTCACTACCTTCTTGTACCACGACTTCCGCAGAATCTTTCGGTCTTCAGCGGTACCCCAGTACGGCACTGCCTTGAGACGGGGCACGAAGCGGACGAGCTCTTGCTGCCAGTTGTGTACGGTCGACGCCGGAGCAATGACGAGGAACGGCCCCCAGATACCGTGGTGCTCAGCCAGGTACGCCAGCAGGGAGATGGATTGGATGGTCTGACCGTCAGCTAGGTTCGAGACGTTCAGACTAGCTCACCTTGCCGAGACCCATCTCGTCCGCGAGGATACCGTTGATACCCTGCTCGTACAAGTTTCCAAGCCACGTGAGACCCTTGATCTGGTACTCCTTCAGTTGCGCCATGAGCATCTTAGGCTGTTCGATCGTAACCGAGTCCTTCGCCAACGTCGGGTTCTGGAAGTTGAGTTCGTCGCCGTCCACTGCGCGTCAGCTGTGCACACCGAACAAAGAACGGGTAAGCTCACTGTCCAGGTCCGCCTCGGTAGCTTGAGCACCGCGGTCGAAAGCGTTTGCCTTGTCCTTCGCGGCTTTGATAGCGGCCTGGGCACCTCGAGCAGCATGTCGCCGGAGATTCTCCTCGTCGTCTGCCATCAGCTCCCCCTTCGTCGTCTACACCGTGAACATCGCCCGACGCACCATCATCGTAATCGAGATCAGGTAGTGGCTCGCCATTCTCATCCAGGCCCAAGTCGCCGTTCGCGCCATGCGGGTCCACATCGGGCGTCTCGTCTCCTTCCGCCTCCTTCGTCTTGATCTTCTTCCCGATGAAGTGCGAGTAGAGCTCCGTCTGCGTCAACAAGAAGTTCAGCTTCCTCGATTGTCGCTTCGACTCGCGGGCCTCTTCCTCCGCCTTGGCGCGCTCGAGCGCCTCCTTCTCGGCCTTCTTCTTCGCGAGCAGCTCGTCTTTCTCGTTCTTGCGCCAGAACGCCATGAGCTGGGATTAGCCTCTACACAAGACCTTGCATCCGACCGATCCACGTCGACGCACCTCCTTGGTGACCTTCTTGGCCTTGGTGACGGCATCCCGGTTGGCCTTCATGACATTCTTGTACGAGTTCTTGGCCGCCCGAGGACCCATGACGTTTTTGACCGCCGACTGCGCCTTGCGCGAGCAATTCTGCTTGACGACCGCATCGCAGGCCTGGTAGACTCGGTACGCCTAAAGTCAGTGCCAGATATCGCTTTCTCGCCCTCGTTGCTCACTCTCGGAATGTCCTTGACGATACTGGCCCACGCGAGCTTCTGCAGATCCTCCACCAAGCCCAGCCGTATCCTCGCCTCATTCTCGCTCACTCCGCGGGGATCGTCCGTATTCGGCGCCGCTATGCGCGCAAGCACCTCCTGATGTTGTGCCTGCGCCAGCGCGTCCAGGCTGAAGTTCGGGTCCGCGGCGTAGCCCATCTGGCTGTCGATAGAGTCGGAGGGTAATATCGCATTCTGTACCGCAAGAGCCTCAGCTTTGCTCTTGAGGTCCCGTGTCGCCTGGTCCTCTTTCTGCGGTCGGGGCCAGTTGCCTTTGCCCGGTCCAGGCTGTTTCGGCTTGCCCGACGCGCCCGCGGGCTTCTTCTTGCCTCCAACAGGGGTCGTGCCCTCTTCGAGTAACGACAGAGCCGCTTCGTCAAAGCCATCTCCACCGTCTCGGCCGTCGTCGGACGGTCGAGGTGTACCCTCCGCAGTCTCGACGGGTCGCTTCCGGCTCTTGGTCTTCTTCGCCTTGGTCGTGCTTCCGGGTGTACCGTCCTCCAATAGCGCAGCGATATCGGCGTCCGCCTCGCCATTGACGGTGTCACCCGCGATGGACGTATCGCCTGCCTCCGACTCTGCATCGGCGGCACTTCCT
>Ga0308169_10001407_pt1 | contig 28300 bp, 24 predicted proteins | sample PhyBR1_2_FD_202139 | JGI IMG/M metagenome (GOLD analysis project Ga0308169, IMG submission 202139) | Phyllosphere microbial communities from UC Gill Tract Community Farm, Albany, California, United States - DLSLSB.R1 | ecosystem: Host-associated > Plants > Phyllosphere > Unclassified | place...
CGGGTAAATCAGACCAATCAAAAATTTTCAAAAAAGAATTTTACCAATAAATGGGAAAAAGGAGAAAATGACAATAAAATTGTGTTATTGCTTGATCTATAGACATTAGAAAAAGACTTAAACAACAGAACCTAAAGCCAAGATTTAAGTTTGTAAAATGTTATAGACAACAAAAGTCAGAAGTAAATACTTTGCTGGATTAATAACGTTAAAAGGCCAAAAATATATCAATTAGGGCTGTCTTAAACTTTTGGCACAGACCATAAGGCTTATGTTTTGGTGATTTATTAAATAATACTCTACTTCGTTTGCACATCACATGAGTTAGGTGATCTAGCTAAAACAATACTTTGATTCCTTTTTAACAAATAAACTAGGTTGCAAAATAAAAATTTAATTTTAATATTGGATTTAGCGATTTTTATAGGGATTGAACTTTATCTCATAGTCATTGCCAAGATCAACCATTTCAGGCATCTTGTTTTCAAATGGAAAATGATTAATTTCAGGAACAGGCAGAAGTTTTGTGGGCTCTGCAAGAGTAATAATTTCATCACCATTGATTGTCAACGGCAGTTCTTTCAATTTTAGAATCCTGACAAACACCCCATTTTCCAGCCTAAACAGGGAATCATTGCTTTTAATGTACAAAATTTTATTGTCGAAGCAGGAAAATTCTACATTTTTTACAGGAATGTAAGTTGCATTGAGTAAAAAGTGATCTTCGACCAGAAGAAGGTTAGATTCGGAAAAGATTGCAATCTGCTCATCAGAAACACACAAGGAAGAAGGGCAGCAAACGAGTATTTCCTTGACAAGCTTCCCAGAATAGTCGAAAATGCTTAAAAGACTTTCATCCATCGCAAAAATATGCTTGTTGTTTAGCCCAATAAATTTTGATAAAATTTTGTGTTGCCAGACGTTGTTAAAGTTCAGCAACTCTCCAGAACTTAGCAAAAACTTGTCATTGTAAAAACAGCCCAATCTTGATTTTTCCTTGTCTTTAAACTGGATGGTTGTGGCCATCCTGTCATGGTAGTGAATCGAGACCTGGCAAGAAAGGTCGGACTGAAGGGAAATCATGTAGCCTTCTCTCGAATAAAAAAGAAGAGTGGTCGAGTCTTCTCTTGGACTGGTCTTATAATTGTTGTTGAGAGATGGCAAATCAGACGAATATTTTTTTACAGGATAGTTTTTAATAGAATATTCATCGGTATTGCATTTGTTGCTTTCAGCATTATTCTCCATTTCTGAGTCAAACAGCTCATCTTCACCTGATTCTGTCTCAGAAGATTCAGAATACTTTGAGATTGACTTTCGCACTCCTCTGGATGATTTTTTGCCTCTGATTTGTCGTTTAAACCCGTCATCTATAAAGATGCTCTTTCCTGCATGCTTCTCGTCAAATTCTTTTCCTTCTACTGGCATCTCAGCAATATTCAGCTTAGAAAATACAATTTCTTCCATCGCATTGTCATTGATGTATGTGTCCTCCAGCTCGATCTTCCCATTCTTCTCGTAGGCAATAAAGCACTTCCCATTCTTATTTATAACAGTAAAATCCTTAGAGAGGCTGTGTGCCCTTTCATTGCCGATCATGTCATAGCATCCAATGCCTCTCTCTGTCTTTAAAAAAAACAAGCCGCCATGCTCACTGAAAACAAGATCCTCTATCGTCTCATTCACACTAAAAAGAAGACCAAAGGTTTCATTTGATCTTGTGTATACTGAATTCTCACTTGTGCAGAAAATATACTTTTTAAAGTATAATTTTGGACCAATGAAGTCGAAGCTCCTAGCCTCAGGATACATTGTGACTTTATTTCTGTAATCAGAAACATAAGTGTTTACTCTGTCACTGGCCATAGACATTATGGGACCAGAATGTTGAAAGCTTCTGCTGAATTTGCAGACGTGCTCATTGAAAACATATACATTGATCAGTCCTGTCTCAAACCCGACATGTAAAAGATTGTCAACTGAGAAGAGTGTTGTGATCTTGCTTTTTGAGCTTGAAATTTCTGATTTCATAAAGGTTGATAAATTATATGAGAACAAGCTTTGTCCAGAGCACAAAAATATGAAGTTAGAGTGCAAGTTGAAGTTGTAGCATCCAGGCTCTTCAATTTCTCTTGCGAGGACAAGTGTTGCTTTGTTGAATAGTTTAAGTTTAGAATTTGAATAAATTGCAATGAATCTGCTGTTGCTTGCTATTCTTTTCATATTTGGCGTTTAAAATTTTATTTTCTTTACACAAAGGCAGATAATTCAGGAGAGAATATTATTGCAACAGGAGCAATTGATAAACATTTGGAAGTTAGAGAAGACAATTTAGGTAATGATTGACTGAGAAAGAAAGGTCAAAATTAATAAAACAGTTAAAGTTAAATTTAGCGTTAATAAGCAGTTAAAGTTAAATTAAGAGTTAAAAAGTATCTTTAACAAATAGTGCCTTTTCAAGAATACAAAATATCTGCGGTATGCCACAAAAGAGCATTCTCTGTCTTTAAAAACACAGGCTTTCTTAAATTTTTTTGAAAAATTTTACAATCCCTCAAATGGGCATTAACAACAGTGGAAACAAGAAGCGCACAAAGTCTGGTGCAAAGCTTGGCAAGTACTGCAAGAAGAGAAAGAATAGAATGGGAAGACAGCCTTCCAACACCAAGATTGGTGCCGAAAGGATATCCGAGGTCAAGGGAAGAGGTGGAAATATCAAAAAGAGGGCTCTTCGTCTGAACAACGGCAAATTCAAGTTTGTTTCTGGAGACTTTGAGGCAGATGCAGCAATCGAGCAGGTTGTCTACCACCCAAGCTCCAATGAGCTGATGAGGACAAATACCCTGACCAAGAGTTCTGTGGTGAAGATCGATGCCAAGCCCTTTGCAACTGAATATGAAAAGTGCAATCTTTCTGAGATTGACAAAAATTTAGACTCTATGGCCAAGAAGGGATATTTCTTAGCTATTCTCACGTCCAGGCCTGGGCAAGAAGGGGTTGCTAATGGGTATATTTTGCAAGGAAATGAGCTTGAATTCTATCAGTCTAAACTTAAGAAAGGTAAGGTAATCTAAATAAAATTAGTTTTAGTAGCTTATTTATTTCACAGATTGTCTTAAATGACTTTTTTCTTTTATAAAGAATGATTTACTTGATATTTTTCCCTGTTTTTGATAATCACTCTTAGTAGAAATCTTTAGTCTCTTTCTCTCTTAAAAAGCATCATATCATGTTTCTAGAGTAGGGCCTAATGCTTGGCAGCACAAAATTTGTAATCTACCGCATTTTATATGATTGAAAAAAGTTAGATTGATTGGAAAGGTTCATCCTAAATATTCATAATAGATGATTTTACAAAGACAGTAGATAAAACTGTAGCAGCTGAAATCAAATTTTTATGTTGAATATTGAAAATTAAAATAATAATTTATAATGTAAAAAAATCAGAAATTTGCCACATAACAAAAATTTTTATTCGTTAACTTCTAATTCAACAGGCACTCCGAACAAGATCTCATCCTCGGTCTCAATCTGCTCTTCTCTCTCAAACACCAGTTCTGCCCTGCAGATGGGGCATGAGACCTCCTTTTCGCACCACATATTGAGGCATTGCGAATGAAAGACATGCGAGCATTTCAGCTTCTTCCCCATGGTTATATCGTCAGTGCATATGGCACAGTTGCCAACAACAGGGGACTCTTTGATTGAATTCAGGTCTCTCAACAACTTTAGGTATTTTTTGAATAAAATAAGCTTTTTATACAGTTTTAAGCCTGTGGAAATCAGTGCCCGTAAGGTGTTGTACGGAAACCTGTGCATTTTGGACAATTTTATAATAAACGCAAGAAAAGTGCAGCTCTTAAGAATCAGATAGGTTATTGTTATAAAAAACATCAACAATGTTCTATTTGTCTCTATTCCGCACATGTCTATGGACATGATCATTTGATTCTTAATTAAGCTTAAAACAATCAGAGAATATTCTAAGCACAGGAGAATGGACAGAAACATAGAAGAGTAGTAGCACTTTATGATAATGGCTGTAGCAATAGCTGTAACGCCCATCGAGCCCAGCAGCATTTTCTTATTGCCATTCTTTTGTGACTTTATAGCAAATACCCAGCTAAAAGATTTGAAAGCATACAGCAAAGCCAGGGTTGTGATGTTTTTAATGGAGAGCTCGTTGGAGAAAATGCTGATTAGCATGAAAAAGTCCCCGCATACTTCATACACTTTTTCATTGTAGGCAGCAGTCTCTGATTCCTGGAGCTTGCCCAATAATAAATCTGTAAAGAGGGATGTGAAAGTGAGGATTAAATTTGAAATGAGAGAGGTGTGAAGAAGATGGAGAAGTTTATTTTGTACGATTGTTTCAAAAATACTAAAAAATGTGCGTTTTTTGCAAATGAAGAGGCTTGAAATCAGCATAAGCGCAAAATGCAGAGGGATCAATTTAAGAGACGTCATGTTGAAGGGTCTTTTCAAATAAAATATAAAATAAAAGTATTGACAAATGTTGTAATGAATGTTACAATTAATGTTGTAGTAGAAAAAATAATAAGGAAAGAAATATATTAGTATTAATAAATACCCTTAACTTACAGAGTTGCTTAAGGAAAGGATTAAGAAAAGTAATGAACTGGCAATGTCTGTGTTTTTAACAAAAAATAATTGCAATAAGCTTTATTGAAATTAGAAATACGATACACTTAGTGAAATTGAAGTATAAACATAAGTGAAATTAGGATATGATGATCTATCTGTAGTAAAATTAGAAATATAAACTTAAGTAAAATTAGAAATATGTGTTACAAAAATATATTTGCTATTTATTCTGAATGGTTTAAAATTTTTGTAGATTGATTAAAAGTTCAAATCGCTTTCAAGAATGGCAAGATTTCAAATGCATTATCAGCTCACCCCTTGATTTCAGAACAATTTTGCATATTCCACATGTCCTTAAAAGAATGTGCTCATTTTTGGCTTTCTCATCCTTTATTGTATCCAACCTTGATTCACTTTCTTGAGGTTCTTTAGCAGATTGCTCTTTATCATCTTCAATGCTAATCTCAGGATCTTGATTTATACTTTCTTCAGGGTTTTTTGGGATATTTCCGAGAAATGCATCTTTCATTTGTGTATCACCACCAGACTTCTCAATTTTACTAAAATGCTGTTTGCTGTTCAAATGGTCCTTTGCTGTATTGCTATTATTGAACCCTTTTTTGCACAGGTCACAGTAAAACTTTTTTTCTTTCAAATTACAAGCTTTTTCTTTGTTTTTTTCTCTAACTTTTTCCTTCTTCATTACATTCTTGCTTATCTCAAAATTAATTGTGTTTGTACTATTTATCTTTATTCTAGGATCGTTTCTCTCTATAATTTTGATTATTGCCCTAATCTTAGCCTCCAACTCCTTATCCACGTGTGAAAACTTTTTCCAAAAATTATAGAAATTCACAAAATCTGGATCAAAAAATTTGGGTGCAATTTTAATATCAAAGCAAATTCTAAGACGCTCAAAGAAGTCGTTGGACATTACATTGTATCTGAAGAGTATGCTGTTGTGTTTGTATTTTATGATTATATCTTCAGAGCCTTTATCCCTAACAATATTAAGATTGTTCAACTTAAATTTATTGTCATCCGTTATTTGTGCTTTTGTACTTTTTCTGTTGAGTGTGGAGTTGCTGTTGTTTGTTTTAAGCTTCAGCTTGGCCAATTGCTCACAGATACACTTGTTTTTGCATTTGCAAGTTGTATCTTTTTTAGACTCATTGTCATTGTATACTTTAGAGTATAACTCCAAGTATAAGTCTACGTTCAAAGACTTTCTTGCTTCTTCATGGGCTTTGTTTATCAAAACCATTTTATCTTCGTCTGATTTAAATTTATGGAACAATTTGCAGTATTCTTTCTTAGTCTCTTCCAACGATGTAAATTCATTGGTTCCAAGCAAATTGTATGAGCTCATATTAATATCTTTTGGAGTTGATAAGCTTATTCCCATTTTGGGGCTCAGAAACACTTAAAGCTAAAAGTCCCATTAGTATGCAATCAAATCATTGTTAACTGATTGAAGTTCTTTATTAACGTCTGTTGTGGATGCCTTTGCTTATCTTCAACAGGAATGCCAATTTTATTTTTTCATTCAGAAGAAGCTTTGATTTTTATTTCATCCCTTTATGCGTGAATTGTGGTTGGCCAGAAACACTGCTGTTGAAATGGTAGAAGAAAGAGGATATAGCTCCACACAAAAAACACTCACATACAACGATTTTATGTCAAAATACCCAATGGCACAGTCCAATCCATCTTGCTTAAATTTTATAGTCAGTAAGACTGCTGCCAAGAGCCCTCTTGCCCTAGACTCTACTGGAAACTGCACTGTAAGTCTTGCAGTCCATTTTACCTCAGAAGACAAGCTCTCTAAGAAAGGACTGGAAACTCTTGTAAATGAATATTCATCACAGAACACTACATGTGTCATTCTGATAACTTTCAATAAGCTTAATCCAGCCTGTAAAGCTCTTTTAAAAACAGTGAAGCTCAATTTCCAGCATTTTATGATTGAAGAACTGCAGTTTAACGTTACTAAGCATATTCTGGTGCCAAAACATAGAATTATGGCAGAGAAGGATGAGAACGAGCTTCTTAGCAGACTAAAGTGCAGCAAAAGCAATCTTCCTACAATTTTAACAACAGACGTGGTGGCTAGATTTTACGGGGCAGAAGTTGGACAGGTGATGGAAATAACCAGGCCAAGCCAAACTACAGGGACTGCACTTTATTATAGGGTTGTCAGGCAACCTTCACTAAAATAAAGCATTTCATATTAATTTATGTGATTTATGATTTAAAGTAAAAAAGCAAAAAATTTTGATTTTTTATTCTTATAATATTTTTATTTTATATATTATTTTGATTAAAAGTAATAAAATTTGTTATTTATTTAGGGATTAAAGGGTATTTTATTATTAAATATTTATCTTAAATAAATCCTACTGGATAACAAAATTTTACTTTATATTTTTGATTTTGATTATAAAAATGATAATTTTTTTGATTTTGATTGAAAAGCGATAAAATTTTCAACAGACTGGCAATTTCGAAAAACACAATACTGTTTATGCTTAATTGATTTATTTTCCTAAAATTCGCAGAGTTTATTCAGCAGGAACAAGATACTCTTGGAATAGCATTTGGAGTTATAGCGTACCTGAGGAATTTCTTCTCTGAAGAATCCTATGAGACTGTTGAGTACTGCAAAAAACAGGATGGGCCAGTGGCCAACATAAAAAAGATAAAGTTAAAAAGACTTAGAAATACTGAGGATACAAAAAAGGTTGTAGAGTGGATCGAAGAGCTTAGAGCACATCAGGATGTGATCCACAAAATAGTCATAGCAATATACAGGAAACCTGGAGATTCCAAAAAGGATGCTAATTCCTCGTCTTGTGATAAGATCAGTAAAGCAGACAACGATATTAGAGTGAATGAACTAGTTGAAATGTATTCTTTTGCCCTGCATGAAGATCTGGATTTTAGAAGCATCTGCAAGACAATACAACAGATGGATGCATTAAAAGGGAATCTTAGCATGAGGCTTAAAGTGTTTAGCTACGACTCAGTTGAGCTGAAGGGGTTTAAAAGAGAGCATGAGCTATGGATGATTGAAAATGAAGAGAAGATGGAGATTTCTGGGATGAAAGTGGCTTATAAGGGAAAAGGATTGAATAAGAAGAAGGTTGTGAACTACTTGAACAGCCAAGAGAATGGCATTCTGAGTGTCAAAGAGAATACAGAAGGAAATACCAAAGAAAATACAGAAGGGAATGTCAAGGATAGCTGGAACCTTATTGATTGTAGTTGTACAATCAATACAAATGAAAAAGATATGCTAAGATGCACTATTTGCCAGGCTTGGGTTCATGCAATATGCTTTGGATATTTCTCAAGCAAAGACAAACGAATTCCTAGGGACTTCAGGTGCTGTAAATGTTCTGAATCCATGACAGTTGAACTGAGAAACTGTAGCATTTACAGAAGAACTCTCTGGATAATTTACAATGAAAGCACACCATGCGAGAAGTTGGCAGGAAGACTGAAGATTAGCAATTCTTTTTACAAGAAGCTTATGTCAAAGCTTAGAAAAGATGGATTTATAAAGTATAATTTTAAGACTACCTCATACGAAGTATTGAAAGACAGTGGAGCCAAGAGCAGAATAAAAGAGTATTTTAATGGCCTAAGCATGAACTGTTCAATTTCAATTGATGAAGCAGAAAATTCACAATAAAACTTTTATTTTGAGTCGTCTGATCTACAATCTTGTTGAGCCTTTCAGCAATCCTAGAAGAGTCTTTCTTGATCAATATTGCAATTTCTAGAACCAACAATGATGAAAGCTGAATTACATTTTAAAATTTTTACATTTCAAGCAGATTTTTCACCTGAGACTAGTCAAGAAAACTAAAACATAATATCTTTATATAACATCCCTTAATCAAGACTTGTAATACTGCTTTGTAGCTCCCATCAGCTTGTGCTTGCTTTCATAGAACAAATCAGAGAATTCTTTTAGAAACAAATAAAAATCTATTTTCGTCCCCATGGCTGTTTCCATTGGACTCAAAACAAGCACACATGTATTTATTTGCTCAGAAATGGCTTTGTCCAGTTCAATAATAAAGATAAAAGAGACAGAGGACAGCACAACACTCCTCTCAAACACTCTGTTGAATATAACAGGCTCTCAGGCGGACACACTGAGCCTAAAGTCCTACGCGGTGGAATGCTCTAAGCTACTGAGCTATGAAAACAGGATCCCGGTAACTCCTTCTTTGGTCACAAAGGTTTGTGTTAACAAGATCTACAGTGCTTTGAGGAAGGACCCACTTGAATGCCAAGTGCTGGTGGGAGGGCTCAACGACTCAAATTCACTTGAGCTCTACAGCATAGACAGGTATGGTGCCTGTAACCAGGACAATTTTGTTGTTACAGGATATGGCCTGTACTTTCTGTTTGGAGTTTATGACATGTCCTACAGAAAAGACATGGCAGAGGACGAAGCAATAGGCTTGATTATGAAATGCTTAAAGGTGCTGAAAGAAAAGATAATACTTGAGACAGACAAGTGGAAGCTAGACATAATTGGTTTGAATGGGGTTAAGACCAGTATGATTGATTTGAATTCTAATATTGAATAAAATTGAAATTTATAATAAAAATATCATACCTTTTCTGTTTTTTACAGAGTATAAATATTGGATAATTAGCATTATTTGGACTCCTGAATGTTTGAGAGTAAAAGTGTACATTTAATGCCGAGAAAGCATTAATTTATAATCAATATTGTCGGTTTTACAATGTTCTTCGTCTTGCCAACACAATGATTGTCTTAAAATCTTATTTTATTTATCTTAAACAATACATTTTGATCTTTAACAATACAATTTATTAAATCGCATCAATTACAAAATTTTTTAGATTTTTTACTGATTCCTCATCAAGAAGCTCTACACCCACTCTCAGCAGCCTGAAACTTGTTTGAGCATAGCCTTTCAGGATTAATTTAATATCTCTCGCTGTCAAATCTTCATTAACCTTGAATTTGATAGTCTTCCTTCTGAGCACAACAATAAAACATATTGTTCCAAACGGGTCCTGGCATATTTCGCTCGGCAGCCACAGGTCTTCTATTTTATTATCGTCTTTGACAACGTTCGTGTGCTCCATGGGAACAATCCCTGTTCCAATGACGTATTTGAAGTTTTTATGTACATCCTTGTGACTTTTAACTTCATACTTTGAATCGCCCAATTTCATTCTTTTTACATTCTCAATGGTTTCTAACATTGAGCAATTTCTATTGTTTGCAATCCTGCTCTCGAATATCTTTTTGTCGTATCTGCATTCCTTCAGGACTAAGGCCAGCTCTTCTATTGGGACTTTAGACTCTTCTGATTTGGCTTTCAGATATTCCTCATTACTGTCCTCTGAACAAGACATGGTATTTTGAAGAGTGGAAATAAATTCTAATCCAAGCAGAACCTAAATTCTTGCATTTATTTTAGACAATAAAAAGATGATCATTGTGTCTATAAATAGTACTAATGTTAGCTAGTTCTAAAAATTACGAATGTAGATATTTTCATAATAAGTTATGCATTATAATTGTAATAGTCACTCTTTAAAATAAACTTATTTTTTAAAAAAAAAGTTATAAAAATTTTTAGTTTATAGATTGACAAAGTATTTGATCTTTTTTCTCATAACACACACGTTTATATTCAGTTTATCTCATAGAGTGATTTGTTATGTTCTATCAAGAAGTTCTTTGCTTCGTTTATCTTTGCACAGATGTATGGACTCCCTCCTAAGTCAGGATGGTTGATCCTCATCAGATTCTTATAATTCTCGAGAATGGACCTGTTGCTTCCGTCTGTATTCAAAATCTTGATGCTTTCTTTATATCCTACAGGCTTGAATGTGAAGTAATATTTGGTCAAGGCATTTGGAAGAAGCAGCTTTTTGAACTTGTCAAGCATTTTATGTGGGCAACCTAAAAGTATTGCATGCTAAATATTATAAATAAATAATAAGAGTTTTGAAAAGAAGATAATTGTTTCATTGACATTAGAATATTTTATTCTAAACTTATTACAAAAATAAACAAGTTAAACATAAAGTGAAAATTAAATCCTCTATTTAAATACAATTGTTCTGCTGAAGACAAGTCTAAAAAAGGCATATTTAATTAAGATTATTGCCAACATTTAACTATTTTTTACAAATTCTTCCAACAGCTTTTCTCTTTCATCTTCAAGCTCTGTCCTCACTGCTGAAACCTCTGCATACATCTCGTTTATCGCATCAATCTTCAGCATAGCCCTTTTCATCAATGCTTCCAGTCCCACCTTTTGGATCTTCTTCAGCTTCCTTCTCTCCATCTCCAAGACCTCCCTGCCCTTAGCCTTGGCTACGTCTATCAGAATCTCCATGAGGTTGGGACTGTTCAAGAGCTTGATCGCTGTTTTCGCAAGCTCCGTTGAGATTGACGGATACACCATGGAACACACAAATGCTATAAAAGTACTGATTGGATTCGGAACCTGCACAAATGGCATGGAAGGGAAACAGTCAATCTCATCAAGTATCGACATCTTAATAAAATGGAATATACACTGGTTTGGTGTCTTATTCAGTCCTTCGGCCACCTTTACCCAGTCATCACCATAGCTTTCTACATTCTTCAGCAGGAAATATTCTTCTTGCTTGGTCCAAATACTTTGGAGAAGTGAGTCGGTAATCCTGTGAAAGTTCCTGGGAGTGTAGCCTTCAGGAAAGTCCCTCAGCTCATAGCAAATTCCACAAATAAAAAAAAGCTCCGATGAAAAGTATTCTGCCTTGTTGGAACACTTGCACACTGCATTCTCCAGACATTCCTTTTTCAAATACCTTATTGACACCTTCTTGTTGTTGCCCTCATTCAAAAAGTCACCCTTGCTTTCACTAATGCTTTTATCTACATCATTATTGAACTCTTCATCATTCATATACTCCAGGCTGGACAGCACTTCTGAAAGCCCAGTCTCGTTGTTTATTATTTTATGCTCCTCAAGAAAATCAAATACCCGAATGGAATCATTGAGATTGTAGTCAAATCTCGTTAGTACACTCAAAGAGAGCTCCACAGATTCATTTTCGTATAGTGCAATAATATTATTTCTTATCTCCATGTAGTTCTCTACGTCTTTAAAAACATTCTTCTCCCACTCTGAAATAGTCTCCTTGTCAAACCATTCGGGCCTAAACGTAAAAATGTTTGTTTTTGGCGCCCCTGCCATGTTGTTTGGGAGCTTGGTGGCCTGCTCTGCCGGAACTGTGCCACTTGGCCTTTTTATTCCTATTGTTTCCTCAATGGCTGCCTTTTCTGCTGTTGGAAAAATATTTTGCATGAAAGAGGAAGGGGATTTACAAGAATATAAAATTTTATAAACAGTAATACATTGTAGTAGTTAATAAGTATTTATTAGTACTAAAATGTATTACTTAAATTAGAGAACATTGGCATACTCACAATGTCCATTAAAACATACTTTTTTAGCCATGAAAAAGTTCAATCTGCTTATTTTTAATAAATTGTTAGAATTTATTCCTGAAATCTCAAGGCACAGAAATGACTGTTATTGGTACACACAAAAACAACACTTTTGTTTCCTTGTAAGTCTGCAGTCTCATTTTCCAGGATCTTGTTTATATTGCTGCCCTTGCAGTAGCTAAGGCCAATAATTTCAATATTCAGCAACTTGGATAAAATTGGAAATCCAAATTCCATGGGAATCCAACGAGAGTGGCTTGTCAATATGTTTGCAACCTCTTCGTTTACACGGTCTTCATGGTCTTTATAAGACTGTAAAAGAGATGGGATCTTTTTCAACTTTAGTTCCAAATAAATCAAAATTTTCAGATAAAAAGTTATGTCGTACAATTGGTAGCATGATAATTCTTCGAATGCATCAACATTGTTCAAGGATATAAAGGCCATGATTCTGTAGAAATCTAGGTATTCGAATATTGGATCGTCGATGCCATAGTATTTTTTTATTTCAGAAATATCGAAAAAATTTTCAGATAAAATTTTTTTTGCATCTCTGCAGTTAAAAATAGAGCATATCAACGAGTAGTAGCCACAGGCCCCATCTGCTGGAACATCCTGGTAATACTGCGGTATCTCTACTCCATTCACTTGTTTGGGCCAATCCTTACCATCAAGATCCCTGATTTTACCAATTTTACAGTCTTTTCCTAAGCATTTTGTATTGGCTTTTTTGCTGAAAAAGCTGAAATAGTCGGAGAAGATCTGTAAATCCATAGGATCACTCAGATATACTACCTGACTTTCCTCAAGAGCTCTTCTTTTTTCATAAAATGATAAGAACTCATTAACTTTAAATTCGTCTTTTTTGAGTATCTCAATCTCAAACTTCTCATATTTTTCATCATCTTTTTCCAAGTTGGATCTCTTTTCCCTAGAATAAACAAACTTGTCAATTCCACTCTTTTTTTCATTAGGGGGAGAACCAGTACTTAGCCTAAGTGCATGATGATTTTTTTCTTTTATATTACCATTTTCATCATCCAAATAGAAATAACTTTTTCTGACTGTTCTATCAACCATTCTTCCGTGAGTATTATAGAATTCCAAGCATTGGTATTTATCTTTGGGCAGATTGTAACAATCTCCGTGAGATGTCATGTAATGGTTGATGCTTTTCATGGATGAAGACACCCACTCTAAGAAATAATTGAGTAAACTTAAAAGATATCTCATCTAGGGGAAATAAAATTTTTCAATTTTTAGAATAAAAAAAATATTGGCGTAAAACATAAAATTTTCGAGCTTAGTTTCAAGCATGTGTACTAAGCTTGTGATACTAAATTTTCAATGCTCAATCTTTAGGAAAAAGGAAAATGTAATCTAGAATAAATATTAGTGGGTAAACAATTCTGAACGAATGGCAAGTCTAAAACTCTTGTTTCTTCCTCCAGTGAGCATTTTATAAATATAAATGAATTTATCTGATTTTGAGAAGAAATTCTAAAAATTTTTACTTGTCCTGAAAATGCCACATAAAATTTTAAGCAATTTGAAATTAATGAACAATATTGACTATCTTATTACTAATGGTCCAGTCTTATACTACAATTTTATATTCTGGTACTTTGAACAGCTGCATACTCATTTATACCAAGGATGCATAAGAACTGCCTTATATGAAGTTTCACAAGTGGTAGAGCTGGAATGGTCTAGCTATTTGAAACTGTTCGACTGGAACAGCCTAAGAGAAGAAGTGTATCCTGCGATGGTCCAAAATAACTTTGTTGTTGTAATGATTGTCGTGTATCTCATAGTTTTGTGCTCATACCTCCTAAACAAGATATTTAAGATTTCTTTTTTTGACAAAAAATTTGTTCCTGAAATATACAATATTCTAGCATTCTACTTGTTTCTAATAATTCCCTTTAAGAATAGCCATTTCTTCTCCTTAATCAATCGACATCTCCACAGCACTTCTTTCTTTCCCTCTTTTGTAAAATCGACGGATATGCTTTATTTTTTAGTGGTTGTTCCTGCCTCTTATCTTTGTCTTTGTGCCATATCTAGACTCAAAAGAAGAACTGATAAACTTGGCATTTTGACTAACAGGATCTGCAATATCTTTAGAACAACAAAATCAACCTTGATTTTCTCTTTTGTTCTCTGCTATTCTTTGAGAGTTGTCTTTGCTGTAAGAGATGATTTAACTATTGGACTTGTTGTTCTAATAGTTATAGCATTCCAGAAGAGCAAAACCATTTACAATGAAGATGCGTTTACCCAGAAAATACTGTTTTTATGCAGAAAATTGCTTTGTTTCATAGAAAACTTCTTCTTTTTGTTCTGTAATCAGATCGTAAAGAAATTTTTCAGCTACATTCTTGTGTTTGTTCTATTGCATCTCTTAACTTCTATGCTTTTCCTCCCAAGCAATTTTATTTTGTGGATTGACATTGTTTTAGACAATATTTTTAGCAGCGAAATGACCCTTTTTTCTGTCTCACTTAAGTTAGTCATGTTTTGTGATTTCATAAATCTCGGCAACGAAAAAATAAAGGAAGCTTAAATTACTGTTCTACATTACAAGGTTTTCATCATTCTTCCTAACATTGTCTTTCATAGCCAAAATGCATGTCAATACAGAATTGATTTGATCAATGTGATGCTTGGTTGAACAAACAATATTACCGATTTGGCCTAGCATCAACACTTATAAAGTATCCTTTTGTTTAGTTCTGTGTTAATTTTGTAGTTTCATCAAACAATGCTTTAAACTAAAAGTCCTTAAAATAACAAGACAGATTGATTATTGTTATAGGCACTATAAAATAAATTACAGCAAAAGGCCCATGGCAGAAAAACGAGACTTAAGAAGAAAAGAAGCCAAAAAAAAGGGTTCTCTAAAAGAAGAGGAAAAGAAGCCCCAGAAAGCAACGAAAAAGTTGGAAGCTGTTGCAGAAAAGCCCAAGCGTGCATTGAAAGGGAAAAAGAGCATTGACAATAGCAGTTCTAGGACAGAGCATCAGGAAAGTGATGTAAAACAAAATATGTCTCGAGACTCTTCACCTGAGCTGAGTCATAAGAAGGATTCGAATAGTAGCTCTTTGAGAAATGAGTCTTTGGAAAGCAATACAGATGACTCTACGGTGCTTAATACAGAGGATGGAATAAAGTATTCAAATACCAAGGAAGACGAAAATATGAATGCTGAAAATCGATTGAAAAGCAGCAGTGCTAAAGAGGCGCCAAAAGACGACAATGTAAAGAATGAAGATCAGATCTTCTGTAAAATGGAAGAAGCCAAAGATATCAATATAGGAGGAATGCCTTTTAAAAGCATCAAAGAGGCCATCGTGAGCTACAAAAGAGATTCCAAGAACTTTTTTGTCGGAGATATTCTAGAGAATTGCTGCAGACGGAATAGACGATATGAAGATCAGTGGTATTTGTGGACGAAGGAAATGATGGATGATATTGACAAGAATGAGGCAGTGATGAACAATGCGCTGCTGTGTGAGGGGCATAAAGGCATGTCAGAGCTGTTGGAGAAAGGCTTCAATGACCAAGGTGAAGCTGACTACAATGTTGACAGAGTCAGGTGTCCTGAATGGGGCCTATCCTTGGACAGGAGAATTCGAGACTTAATGTCAGGTCTCAAGTCTCTTGAAAATATGATCTGTAGTGATGAGGGAATGAATACGATCTGGGGTAAGATAAAATACAAAGGGTTTGTGAAGAATTCTGCTAGGGAGTATTTTTCCAGGAAAAAGATAAATTCAAAGAGAAAGCTTGATCTGTGTGATTATGTAAAATACAAGGGGCAGCTTTGGGATGAGCATTACCAGTCTGTAAAAAACAAGGATTTGGAGAAGAGCCTTTACGACTAGAGCCAAATGCCATGCAAGTGATTATTCATCCTCAGATACCTCAAAAATATAATACTTTCGAATGGGCATAGATAAAATTAGAAGTAAGTTGTCCGTTTTCTTTTCCAAATATTAAGCATAAATAAACAATTTCTACTCGTTTTCACTAAACAAAGTTCAGAATTTTGTATTTCTACATTTTTTCTACTTTTTCTGAAAACCCATGATAAGTTCGATTGGGTTTATCCCCAACACTTCAGACATCAAGGAACTCAAAGCATTTGTTCCTGATGAGACCATACAGAAGAAACTGTCCTATCTTCAAATTCCCATTCTCAACCCAGAAGAACCTGCTGATTCCGACATAGTTGACGAAGGGAATAATGCAGAAGATAAGAATTACATAAAAGAGACAGATAGCATTGTATTTTCCACTCCAAACACTGAGGAGATGAGCTATTGCTCTATCTATGGCTATGATGAGGAGGAAATGTTTTTTCACCACGATTTCTTTGTGTTCAGCACAATTTTGGATAGCACTTATCTGGGCAACAATCTTATTGCTCTTGCTACCTTTGAACCTGATGTTCTGGTGTACGACTTCTTGACCAAATTTCCGGTTCTTCCCCAGCATCTTCTCTGCGGGCATGAAAGCTTTGTCACCAGCATAAAAAACAAAGAAAATAAAATTGTGAGTAGCTCTGACGATAAGTCTATTATTGAATGGGATTTGAACACATTTGGCATAAAGTCACAGAATTTTTATGATGTTAGCATTGAGAGATTTGATTTTGAAGGCAAAAGCCTAGCATTTGCCCAGAAGAATTATTTATGCATCAATAACGAGAACTTCTCCTTGGACTATGACATAGAGCAGCTTAAAATCAGGGGAGACAAAGTATACGCTACTGATGCCCAAGGATATGTCTCCATCTACGACATGAGAAACTTAGAGAAGAAGTTATTTAGCAAAAAGATACATGATGCAGCAGCTGTAGACATATTGATTTTAGAAGAATGTATAGTCACGTCATCACTTGATGGGACAGTGAAGTTTTGGGACACTAATTTTGACATAAAAGACACCAAAGAGCAAGAATCTCCCATCTATTGTCTAGGATATAATCCATATTCCAGCTACAATGAGATATTTGGTGGGAGTGAAAATGATCAAGTTATTCCAATTAAATTATAATAAAACAACAATATTACTAAATAGGCTTTCTTTATACCTGTCTTATGCAGTTTCATTAGTTTGTGTTTGCTACTTTACTCTATGCATTAAACTGTGCTGTAGTCTCCATAAACTTCTCAATTGAAGCTTAGCAATGCATAAATTCCAATTTTATAAATAAAAGATTGTCATATTACAAACCTAGAAATAATGAAAACAAGATTGTTTGTAATTCAAATTAATTTAGAAGATTCAACAGAAATAATCATGTGTCAAATGAAGAAATATGTTTATTGAGGGTTTCTATTCCTAAGCACAAATCCGAATCCATTATTAAAAATATCTTCAAAATCAAATGAGTCGTCCCTGGCAAACTTTAATGCTAGATCAATAAGATGGTAATGAAGAATTTCAAAGAGTATGCAGTATACAATTATAGCCAAAGTTCCAAAAAAAGCCGTTTCTCGGCTCTCATGCTTGACAGACTCAGAATAAGAAATCTGGATGTAGATTTGCATAAGTATAACTGCAATAATAGATATGATCCATCTCAATGAAGTGCCTGTTTCCCAGAAATATTCATGGATGATTCTCGACATTGTTAAACCTATGCTTAATGTAAAGGAACTGACAATCATCCCAAATTGCTGAGGACTGTACTTAAACTTCATTATCTTAGAATCAAGATTTGAGACTATAAAAGCCGTTAGCACGTATGTAAACGAAAACAAAAGAAAGCATGATAAGAATAGGGTTCTGTAGTTGCTTTTTTGAAGCATGTAGCGACATTCCGGAAAATTTTGAAAAATATGATACGTGAATACTTTGGTGTAATTACGATTTCTTTCGTAAATATAACGAAAAAGACTATAAATACTGGAGTTTATAAAGGAGAGAAAGAATATGTAAAGTATTGGACTGACATAGCTTACTACATTGTCTTTGTAGTTCATTGGACGCAGAGTAATTGGGAATACCAGTGCATTATAGAAATATTTAGACGATATTTTATCAGAGATTATCACATTATTTTCAGAAATGATAAAGCCCCCTTTTCTTTCTGTTACCATGGGGCAAAAAATTTACAAAATTTAATTTTAGAACTTATTTAGATATAGTAAGAGTTTGAGGTTAACATCGGTATTTATTTAAAACACGTATATTCAACTGATATTAAAAACTGCCATTGTCAAAAACTTTGCTTGCTTATTTTAAATTTAATTATTGTTTTTGAGTTTTTTGCATTTTACTGATACAATGCTAAATCTCGCATTGTTTGCAGCTTATCATAATAGCAGCATAGATTTGAATCTTATAAAAATACAAGTAATGAGTCAAGAACTTTTGATTGCTTAACTTACTTCAAAAATCTCTGTTTTTATTTAGCACTAATCCCTGAATGCAATTGATCAGCAAACTATTGTTTAAATACAAATTCTATTTTTTAGATGCAAAATTCAATTTTTTTTTAGATGTGAATTTTTATTTTTTTAACCTCAGCATATCATAATTTTACTAACTTTATAAAATCATATTTTAATTACTGAATGCTCGAAATAATATAATTGGCTCTGTTCACATGCTCTGAATCTTCATTTTTAACTTTGCCTTGACTTTGAATTCACTTTTCATTCTTTTCTAAGCAAATATTCAGAAGTCAATGACTATGCGTCAATCAAGCTGCTGCAACACATTAAAGTATGCAATCTAAACTAAATATTGCAGCTAATTTATATTTTTCTACCATAAAAAAAATTTGTTGAAGCAATAAATTTTGTTAGATTTATTAAAATTTTTAAACTTTATGCTGCAGGATTGGACAGATTCCTGTAAATGTCTTCCCCGGAAGCCAGAATTAAATAGCTCAGATGGCAGAAGAATGCACAATATACAAACGAGATTATAGAACCAATGGTTGCTGTTCTGTTGCTTTCATGTGTTATTGATGCAGAATAAGACGAAGTAATATAATAATTCATGAGTAGGATTGCTGCAAGTGAAAGAATGTTCTGCACAATTGGATTTTTAAACTGAAAAATAATCGTCAATATCGGAAGCAACGTCAGGGCACTAGCAAGCATCCCAAATTGTTGGGAAGAATGATCAAATTTCATTATTAAAGAATCGAGGTATGAGACCAGCAAAACCATTAAGATATAGCTAATCGCCCATATTGAGGTACACATAAGGTACAAAAGCATATACTGGGCTATATCGTGGTTTAGAATAGGTTTGACAAGGGAACGTCCAATAGAGTAGATACAGGAGTTTATAGAGGCTATAAGAATTATGTAAAGGATGGGGCTGGTGTATCCTGTCGGGCTTTCCTTGAAGTTCATTGGATATATTGCAAGTGAATGTGTTGCTGCAGTGTAAAAGTACTTTGCAGATACGCCGTCTGAAGCCTTCAAAATTTCTAAGGTATTGCTAGATCTTCTTTCTACTACCATGGGATAGAATTCATGTTTTAATGTTTGTTTGATAAACCATTGTTTCAGAATATTCTGAATCAAAAATGAAAAGTAAAAAAGTCTTAAAAATTGTCTAGACTCTGTTAAAGTACTGTAAACAAATGGAGATTTGCTGAAGCTATTTAAAATAAAATTTTACAAATTTTGTGTTCTAAGGATGCTTGATCTGTTTGTCAAGAAATTTCTGAGATTAATCACTTTCATCAACAGAATCAAAAACAAAATTGATTTTTAGGTAACAAATGAATGTTGTTTAATTTTTAAAGTATAAATATTTATACTCTAATCCTTGTTTACTCCCTTCTTCCCAATGATCTGCCTAAACTACGAAAAGCCCTATACAAGAGATAAAACAAAACACACGATAAGCAAGTTAAAATTGATATTATCACATAATTTTTGGGGAAAAAAAATATCAAAATAATCCCCAAAATGCCCGACAAATACAATAAGCTCTTCGAATAGCTGGAGATCACAAAGCAAGTTGCAGTGCCATAATATTTATGGAGCAAGTCAAAAACGTTTTCTCTATTCTCAACTGTTTGATACGTTTGTATCCCTGCCTCATATTGATTCGGGAATGCATTGCTTCTTGGAGGCTGCATATTCTGTGATAGACTTTGTAGATGTGATTTGTTAGGACCCTCAAACAGTGGAGGCTGATTTTGACTGTTATTCATTTATGGGCTAAACTAATTGAAAGGGGATAAATTTTTAATTTAACTGAAAAAAATAGGGGGATAAGATTAGCCATCAGCCAAAACTACACACTAGTCTAAGTTATTAATTTATTTAATTCCTTCTTCCTGTAATTCTGCCGATCCATCTGAAAAAAAAGTATGTTATAGCGAAAATAATCAAGACAATGATATCTAAAAATAGTATCGCTTCCCAAGCATCTTTATAGAGAAAGCTAATATAATCCTCGATAAACTCAAGAAATTCATACTGCCCAGCTAACGCTATAATTCCAACTAAAATGGCCAAAAAAACAATGTTTCTGGAAATCCTGGCAATTGAAAAGCAATGAGATGTACCAGGAAACTTGTAGAGAAAATCAAAAACGTTTTCATTTTCGAAATCGAAGCTTGGCTGTTCCGTTTTGACTTCAATAACAGGTGCGTTAGGTGGAGGTGCATTGTACTGCTGAGGCGGTTGTTGATTTGGGATCTGATTTTGTGGTGCATTTGGGCCCGGGTATTCGAAAGAGTACGGCTGGTTCGGATTGTTCATTTAAGGGGATCTGTCTGTTTTTTTTTTTATATGAATTTTAAATTAATTAATTTTTTATTGACCACTCAAATTTTTCAGAGCACCCCTTAAAGATTTATTTTTCCCCTAATTTTATACTGAAAGTGAAATAATTTGTTAGCATCAATATTTTAATTAAACTATAAATCAAGATCTATCTATAAAAGAAGTTGAAAAAATATTCGTCTTTTTGTTCTTCTTTTGTGAAAAATAAAGACACAAATTGTTCATAAGGGTTTTTGTTTAATATGAAGATCTTAATGTTATTTACAGATTCATAAATGCTTTTTGAGATTTAGTTTTTTTTATTAATGACTGCGTCCTTTTGTCAATAAAAGTGTTAGTCTTTATACAAATCTAATCTCATTGATTTCATTGTTTTTGCTGTAATTCTGGTAATTTGGACAATTTAACAGAGTTGAGAACAAGGTTTTAGTGTAAAGCTGAGAATTGCATTGTTGATTTCCTATTTGTCTTTTCTACAAGATCTGTACATTGTAGAAAAGGATAAAATCTGAACAGTAAATAAGTCAAGAATTAATTGCAAGGCACTTTATCCGCTCTTAAAATCTAACTATTTATTTTCTAATTTACATTTGATGAGAAAAGTCAAAAACGTGTCTTAGTTCCGAATATTGCAACTTTAGGAGCAAAGTTAACTAGATAGAATATGGCATTCGAAGAAATCACCTTTTTACCCTAGAACATTGAGAGCATAAATTTAATCAAGCAATCATTGAAAGCTAATTCTGTTTTCTGTAAAAATACAATTATTTACTCTAAGAAATATATATTAGTATTATCAAAAACCCATTTACTACTAAAATGAATTTCTCTTTGTAATCTTTTGAAATTTTTCTAGATTGCAAAATAAGAAAATTTCAGGAGTCTTTTTCCTTAATTGACTCAAAAAGCATTGATAGTCAAAATAAAATAGCTTGAGATATGCTGAGTGTTTCTACTGCCCAAATTTAGATTCTTTTGTCTCGACTCAATAAAAAACAAATTTTTTACATATTCCAATTTGCTGTATTTTTATAATCTTTGTAAAATTTTATTCAAATATCTGCCCAATGATATTGTCCAATGTCTTCAAAAGCTTTTTACAGCTTTTCAAAGGTCAGAAAACAGCGATAGATTGTGAATCTTTAGGGGATAGCGTAGTAATTTTGAATGAAGCTTGGTATGAGTGCTCTGCCGACTGCATCTGCAATGAGAGAAAAGATATCAAAAGTTGCAGCCCTCACGACAAAAACATGCTTATTTTTGTATTTGGGAGCGAAGATAAAGCCATAAACAAGCAGATATGCATTGACTGCTTTAGCAAAATCAATGTGATCTTTGCATTAGAAGAGAATATGAAAAACGATGATGATATAATTTTGAATTTAAAGACATGTTATGGCCTCAAAACAGACCAATTTTACGTTGCTGAGCGGAATGAAAGTCCTGATCACCTATATTTTGATAGATTTTTGTTTAAGAAGTTAGAAAGTAGCGAAGAAAATGAATTTGAAAAGTCTGAAGATCCTGTAAGTATAGATAGTGTGTTATTGAACGATGAATGCGTAATTGTTCTCTCTTATGTTGTAATCAATGATAAATATTATATACATGAGATTATCTCCAAGAACATAATTCAGGACGAGAAGGTATTTGTTGATAATTACAGTCCCGTTCTATATAAGATATTTATTGGTGTGACCATTATAAATTTGGCAATCGTGTCAGTCAAAATTCTTAAATTTCTAGCCAGGTATTTAGGAAACAGACCACGAAATGCAGGAAGTGGCCAAATTGAAATTAAATTATAAATTTTTATTTAAAGCAAAAAAATAATCTATATTTAGATTTCACTTGCAAAAAAACAATGAACATTTAGATTTCACTTGCAAAAAAAAAGTATGTTTAAATTTCACTTGCAAAAGATAGTGTGTTTCTAACTATAAAAATATGACGATTATTTCTAATATAGAACTGATAATCTTTAAATGTTTTACACAGGTAAACAAGCTATTAACTTTGCCACAATAAAATTTTCACAATCGCTGATTCAACAATTTTTTAAGATTAGAAAAAATAAGCGTAACTAAAATTTTTGAGCTTTTAAATACAAATTTTCCGCTAATTTTACATCTAAAAAATAAAGCGCGAAGAAAGTAGCTTTTTTTAATGGCTTGCTTTCCAAACAAAGAAATTCAAGCACAGAACAAATATTAAAAGTAAACTATTTATATTGTTCAATAAATAACCCTTGAACTACAATTATGAGTTACTTTAAATTTACTTCCCGTATGCTTGAAAAAAAAGGAAAACTCAGAACAAACATTTTTCAACTAAAAGAATGTTAAGTTTTATTTAAATATTTTCGATCTTGTAAAGTTTGACATAAACATTTTGGCCAATAGCTTTTGGGGTAAGATTTCTCTCAAACTTTGCTCTAACAACACCTTTTCCGCCGTGTGGCTTCAAAATAACACCGCTGTTGTAAATTGTCTCTCCTTGCTTGTTTACGTAAGTGAAAAGAACAGCATTGTTGGTGTACTTTGCGGCAATCTCTCGGCTGTTGACATTGTTGATTCTCAACAGGGCAATCTTTGGGTGGATTACATCAAGCGCACGCTTATGACTGACAAAGATAGCAGGAACTGTTGTGTTGAGTAAAGAGCTCTCCATGGTAGGGCAAAATTTTAGTGAAAAAATTTTACTACAAAATAAAAGAGAATAAATTAATAAGAGGCGTTACGAAGAATGAAGTTTGGTGAGAATAACAAAGTAGGCAGCACTTATTTTAGGTTTACAGTTAGCCAAGCATGTAGGCTTTTGCCTTCTCACTCATTAAACATTATAGAATACAGATTGCAAGTTAAACTTTTGTTGCATGCAGTGCTTCTGTTTTCTTTAGCTGCCATCTCTTCCCATTCTAAAATCTCTTTTAATGCATTTTCAAATATTTCTTTTTTCATTCCTTTGTGAAAAGCCTGTCTTTTTACATTTGCAGATCTCGAATACAAAAAGGCAGAAGAGTATATTTTCATCATGCCATCGTCTAAGTATTTGAGAGGCACTAATTTCAGATTGTAGAAGCATTTAAACTCTTTTATTAGAGACTTTGTCAGAGGAACACTCTTCTTCTCTGCACACTCCTGTAAATGCTTGATTTCATCAAGGCTCATTCCTGTTCTTGGTTCGACACCATCTGAGTTTTCATTTGTCCTTTTCTTCTTTTGGCTTGATTTTCCAGAAGCCATTGAAAGGATGAAAAAGCATGACTTTATGCACAAAAGTCCACAATCAAAGTATAAAGCCAGAATCAAAATACAGCCAAGATTATAAGGCAGAATACAGGATTAAAGAGATCAGGTCGCGTTTCTAACAGATGGGAGTTTTTTAACAGTATCCTGCTTGCCCTTTAGATGGAAGAGCTGTGGAAGAAAATAGAAGAGCTTGAGGAAGAGAATTCAAAAATGAAATCCAAGCTGGAAGTTATAGAAAAGGCCAGGTGTCCACTGAACCCACTTCCGATCTGCAAAGATGAAAAGCATGAAAGCGCAGATGGAGAGTATGGGCATAATAAAGAGAATTTTGAAAGCCAAGAGAATGGATACAGGGAGAGTGGTGCATCCAGTAGGGGCTCTCCTTTACCTCTCCAAACAAATGACGAGAAGGAGCATCTTCTGTTCTATTTAAAGACTATTCTGGGATACAGCATTAAATTTGAGGGAAATACGGTTATACTAAGATCTGTCTATTCCTTCTGCAACGAGGATGTGTTTGAGATAGAAATACAGGGAAAGAAGCTTATTCTGAAGCATACGGACTATCTTGAAGAGTGGAATGAATATTTCAACACGTATGTCGTAACTGGAAAGTCTTACTGTGCATTCTTTGCAGCCATTACATTGAACTTGTTTAATAGGAATACTTTTGGATGATAATTAAAAGATTTATACTTTATAAGGTTTTTGGATGCAAAAGTAAAAAAGGCAATTTATTTTGTAAGTTGGTAAAATGTAATATCTTTCAATAATATCCCTTAGTCATGACTTCGTTTCACTTATTACATTTAGAACTCATGTATTAGAAGGTCAGGATTATTATTAAACAATTTACAAACTGGACTGCAAAAATTAAAACAAATTTTTACCTTTGACAATCAAAAATGAAATAATCAAAACTAATAAAGTATGAAATTGATCAAAAAGTAAAATAATATAATCAAAAAGTAAAATAATAAAATAATTAATAATAACAAAATATGAAAATAATCAAAGATTGTCTTTACTGAAACACCCCAAGCCTGGCCAGAATCTCCACAATTTTGTAATTGTCAAGATTAGACAGTATGTTCTCTGCCGGTGGAAGCACAGGAATCTTCTCTAAAAACTCTGTGATTAAATTGCTGAAGGATATTTTTAGATCCAAAAAGCAGAAACTCTCAACAACTGACTCGTAAACACCTTCACATCCAACGCCCTTGTTTTTCCTGGACTTCCTCGTGTTTTCAGGAAGCAGATCCGCCAGCGACTCCTCTGTTTGCCTCTGCTGGACCAGGTTCCTGTAGTCTTCCATTTCTCCATGCAGCAGCTCATACTCAATCATCTTGTCCCACATCTTATTTGTCTTCCTGAGCTTTTTGAAGAGCAGCCGGATGTCGTTGTCATCTCCCACTTTGAGAAACAGGTCAAAAAACTCCTCGCTCAGCACTGGGCTGTGAGGAAATCTTTCTGTCCCCTCAATAAAAACCTGGTAGGCTAGCTCCTTGCTGTTCCCCTGGTAAAACTCAGCCTCGGCTGCAAAAATGTAGCAGTGCGGCCCTGATCCATGCTTCATCTCATTAAACTTGCTGCGCAAAGCTTCTATTCCTTCATTCTTCACTATCCAATTTAAATAATTTACATTTGTCATATCAATATTGCTCTCGTCCCCAAAGTTAAAATAGTTTTTACTGTACTGGAAAGAGAGCCAGTACGACAGAAAGGGCGAAAGGGGAACAGAGGAGACATATGCTTCAATCACCTCCCTAGCCATGTCTTTCAAATAAAAAGAGTACAGAAACAAAACACTGTCATTCTCGGGGAATTTAGAAATATAAAAGTTAAATAAAAAATTAAGCCTCTGGTCAAGAGATTTTCTATTTAATTTTAAGGGATTCTCAAGCTCAATGTCGAATATTCTGAAATACTGGTTATTTTCAATGTAAGGAATAAGCCTCTGGTAGGTGTTGAAGCTCAGGTTGTAGGTCGGCTGTATCTTCTCGATAAAAGACTTGGCTTGCAGCTTGTTCACAGACTGCTCCCACTTTTCGTACTCATTCCACAGAACCCCAAGATTAAACATCGGATACTGGAACGACCTGTGATACACCTTCCTTATTGTGTCTGTGTTTATGCCATCTTCGTCAGAATTCAGAAGCTCCTGAAGATAGTCTTTTATATAGCCGTATGTGTAGTACGAATGCTCGAAGTGCCCCAAAACGAAAGAGTAGAGCTTGTCCGGGTTCACCTTCTTTGTTGAAATCTTCTTTACATATTCGATATACAAGCTCCAGAATTTTAGGTCGTACGACTTCTTCAAGAATCTGGCAAAGAGCTTTTCGAGTTCCTTGTTTTCTGCATTGTTGTAGAGACGCAGCGCATAGTCGTATAGCGCAGCAGGACTCCCAAAGTTGTTCTTAAAAGTCTGTCCGTTCATCACTGGGGATAAAATTTATGAGAAAAGAAGAACAAAAAGTACAGTCTCAGTCTTCAAAAGTTGCATGAATGACTTTGTTTAAAAACACAAAGGTAAGCTTAAATGATACTTGACAGCTTCTTGGAATAAGTTGGTTGGCGACGACATTAAAATTTATGCTTTTAGCAAAGATTTGAAATTAACACAAGTAAGATTTTTTTGAGAGAAGATTTACAACAGAAATAAGCCAATTCAATGTGTCTTCAAGCTCAGATACAATAGAAGAATTAAAAGAATAACATTTTAGTAACAATAAATATTTATGTTGAAATAGTAAATGAAAAATATACTGTATTGTTGAATTAATAGACTATGGCAAAGAGCACCAAGCTCTTGCCCGTCTTCTAATGCTAAATTGGCCTATCCACTTTTGAGAGTGATCCTATTATATTCTGCAATATTAGCCCCTTTATAAATGAAGGACATCTATGTTCTGGAACAAGCTAGCTCTCCAAAGTCTGTGCTAAGCGACACCTTGAGCTCAGAAGACCCAGAAGTTATTGAGAATGAGAACTATACCAAGTCCAAAGAGACGAGACTCAAGTTAGAGCGCCTCCTCTCCATGCAGGAGAGCACTACTGAAGTTTTGAAAAAGCAGGGTGAGAAGCTGAAGAAGATAAAGCAGTCGGCCTTCCAACTGAATTCTAATGCCGATATTGCACGCACAATTGGCTTGAAACTGGAAGATGAAAGTTCTACTTTTGGAAACTACACTTCCTTCTTCACAAAAATAAAGAGATGGTGGAGCACCGACACGGCACCTAGAGTGGAGATAGAAGAGATTAAAAACAGAGAAGAGACAGGATGCAAGGATTATACGGAAAATGTCGAAGAGCAGGCGTTTGAGCCTTCGAAAAACGAATACATTCCAGGAGAAAACAAGACTGAATTGGAGCTGAACAATATTTACAATGCCGTCAGAAAGCTGAATGCTGGTGCAAGAACCCAAATAGAAATTGTCAAGGAGCAAAATGAAGACATAAGTGACATTAAAAAAATAAACAACCACACAGAAAAGTCTATTGTTCAGACAGAAAGTATGATAAGAAAGAAGTAATGTGCAAGGTTTGAGAGTTTTGCAGGGCTAATCTATAATTTGATTTTGAGTACACTAAAAACCTTCTTGAAAACAGAAAAATCCTAATTTTGATTAAATTGAACAAAAATTTTTAATCTTTTGTTGTTTTATTTAACCAGAAGAAGTTAACTGTATGTATTGCTCAATAAATAACTTTTGACTTCTAATGTGAGCTACTGAAGATAATACTTCTGTTGACATGAAATGTAAAACCATTTTTGGAGGCAGCTCAGATAATTGTCATATATGAAATCTACTAGCAAACTGATAGATTAAAGATCAGTTAATCTATCAGTATATTTACTGTTCACAATTGATTGATTAACAACCAATTCATTTATCAAGATTCAAAATATAAATACAAATTTCCCAAACAAGGGATGAAAAAAGACCAAATTAATAAATTGTTTAGTTACGACATTATTGTTTGCAGAAAACAAATGTAATTAGCTGCATAGTGAAACAAATATTTTTCAACCTCAAAATTAAAGATGTAGACAGCCTGTAGATTTCCTCGTCCATGTTTCTGTGTGCTTTTCTATTCATGCAGAGGGGCTTGCAAATACTGACAGATTAAGCTTTTACACTAAATGAAGTGTGTTCTGCTGGTCACAGCCCCACGTG